>MDTG01183425.1_pt1 | contig 11649 bp, 6 predicted proteins | sample 811421 | NCBI WGS metagenome assembly MDTG01 (sample SAMN05326645, study PRJNA326480) | marine metagenome | isolation source: seawater | place: Pacific Ocean: South East | collected 2011
TATCGTGATAATATTTCTAACAAATCTTATGTAAAAAGATTTCCTGTTAAAGGTGTTACAAGAGATAAGCAGTATTTATTAGTTAAAACACCTAAATCAAAGGTTTTATATTTTAGTGCCAATTCAAATGGAGAAGCAGAGTTAGTTTCTATTATTCTCAGATCTAATGCGAAACTAAAAAAAATAAAATTAGAGCTAGATTTTGCTTCGGTATTAATCAAAAATCGTTCGGTTCAAGGTAATATTGTTACAAGTCATAGTATCAATAGGGTTGAATTAAAAAGTACAGGTGTTTCTACATTGTCAGGTAAGAAAATATGGTTCGACACATCAATTAATAGATTAAATGAAGATTCGCGTGGTGATTACTTAGGTGAATTTTCAGGGGATGATAAAATTTTAGTTATTTGTTCAGCAGGGTACTATGAATTATTGTCTTATGATCTTTCTGTTCACTTTCCAGAAGATATGGTCTTAATACAGAAGTTTTCAGACAGTCAAGATATTACTGCAGTATATTTCAATGGTTTAAAAGAATGTTTTTACCTTAAAAGGTTTAAGGCAGAGAGAAAAAATAAAAAGATTTTTTTTATTGATATTAGTATTAAAAATTCATATTTAGAATTAGTTTTTTCAGGTCATAAATCAATGCTGGAGTTACAGTTCACTAAACAAAGAAATAAAATACAAAGGGAGAATCAAATTATTAAACCACAGGATTTTATTTCTATTAAAGGAGTATTCGCATCAGGTAATCAATTATCTAAACATTCAATTAAAACAATTTCTATTATAGAAGACCCTAATTACATGTCTTCAAATACCGAGGAAGTTCAGAACATTGATTTGCTAGAAGATGAAGGTGATAATACTAATTTAGGTAATGTAGATAACCAAATCAAATTAAATTTTTAATTGACATTTTTTTTTTTCATTTTGAAAAAGTAATTATATTATCTTAAGTTTAAATTATTATGATTATCTATGTTTAATTTTAAGAAAAGTTTTTTCATGATGAATTTATATAAATCCCATATTAATTATCTTTTAATATGTTTTTTTATAAGTTCCACATGGATTTGTTTAGGCCAACAATTACCCTTACATAATCAATATGTATACAATCCTACAATTATTAACCCCGCATTTGCCGGAGTTAGCGCAGTTTCTCATATTAACTTAACTACTCGTAGTCAATGGGTCGGTTTTTCAGAAGGTATTAAAACAACATCTCTTTCTGGAAATTATGCTTTTAATGAAAAGCATGGTGTTGGGGGTGTCTTATTTCAGGATAATACAGGTGCTATAAGTATTACAGGTTTAGAGTTAGATTACTCATTTAAGTTTCCAGTTTTTTTAGATTATAATATGTCATTAGGTTTAGGTTTATTTCCTTATCAATATTTTTATGACGCCAGTCAAGTAGAGTTTAATGATCCAAATGATAACACATTAGAGCTTTCAGATAAAGCAACCAGTTTTGATGTTAATTTTGGGTTGTTTTTATATAATGATCTTGTTTTTGCTGGTGCTTCAGTTTTAAATATGATTCAGTCATCAAATATTGAAAGTCTTGAAGGATCTGATGACCCAAATCAATTAGTTAGACATTATTACGGAATAATTGGCTATAATTATTTCAATGATGCTTCTAAAATGGGTATAGAACAATCTATTTTATTAAGAAGTACATCTTCTTCAGGTTTACAATTTGATTTTAATTTAAAGGCAAATTTCAATGAATCATTTTTCTTGTTGAGTGGTTATAGAACAAATCAGGAATTATTGGCTGGTTTTGGCGTTAAGTATGGCAAATTTGCATTTATATATAATATAGACATTAATCTTGGTTCAATAGGTGAAGTTTCTAATTCTTCTCATGAGTTAGGTTTGATTTTTTATTTAAATAACAAGACAAATGTTCTTGATTGGGGGAATGACCTTAATCTCCAATATGATTAGTTTAACTTTATAAGTGATGTTGTAATTTGTATCTAGGATCAACGTTTTCTGAAATATTACAAAATTGACGTATTTTATATTTATAGTATCCAGCAATTGCAATCATTGCTCCGTTATCTGTTGAGTATTCTTTTTTTGGTATTGTTATATTTACCTCATGACTTTCCTTCAGCTTGTTTATAGACTTTCTAAATTCTTCATTAGCTGCAACTCCACCAGATATAGCTATATTATGAATATTATGTTTTTGTATAGCAATTTTTAATTTTTGAATTAGTATTTGAATAATTGTGTGCTGGATTGATGCACATAAGTCTTTAAGATTGTTATTGATAAAATGTATGTTTTTGATAGAGTTTTTTTGAATTAATTGCATAAAATTAGTTTTTAAGCCACTGAAACTAAAATTTAATCCATCTACTTTAGGAAAAGTAAAATTGAATGCTTTAGGGTTTCCCCCTAGAGATTGTTTTTCAATTTCTGGTCCGCCTGGATAATTCAATCCTAACATTTTAGCACATTTATCAAATGTTTCTCCTGCTGAGTCATCTAATGTTTCTCCTATAATTTTTATATCATTTATACCTTTGACAATTACAATTTGGGTATGCCCACCTGAAACAGTTAAACAAATAAATGGAAACGTTGGATTATGATCAATTAAATTAGCTAAAACATGAGCTTCCATATGATTGATTGAGATTAATGGTTTTTTTAATGCAATTGTTAAACTTTTTGCAAAGGATGAACCTACTAATAAAGAACCCATTAGGCCAGGGCCTTTTGTAAATGCAATGCCATCAATATCTTTCATGGTTACACCAGATTTTTGTATTGCTAACGATATGGTTGGAATAATATTTTTTTGATGTTCTCTAGACGCTAATTCTGGGACAACACCTCCAAATTCATTATGTACTTCTTGATTTGCAACAATATTTGCAAGTATTTGATTATTTCTAGAAATTGCAATTGAAGTATCATCACATGATGCTTCAATACCTAAAATAATAATATCTTTACTAACTTTAGCAGACATAATACAATTTATTTTGAATATAAACCTACAAAAAATATTATTTGGATTTTCGCTTTGTTTGTTAATTGTAATTTTAGTATTTAATAATTCTGTTTTTCAAAAAAAAATACTTCACAAGTATCTTAGTTCTAAACAGATGCAGAATAATACATATTTTGCAATTGAAAATTTTAAGTACAATATTTTCTCTTCTGATTTGGTGTCCGATTTTTATGTTATTCAAAAAAAACCTAAAATAGATACTGTTTTTTTGTTTGATAATTTACAATGTAAATTAAATTTATTAGATGTGTTGTTCTCAAGGAGTCTTGAGATAGACCTTATTAACATCAATAATCTAGATTTTTTATTATCTAAACATGAAATTCAGAACCGTTTTAATCAAATAAATAGTTTTTTTGATTTAATTAATGATTTCCACCAAAATATACATTTTTCTAATCTTTCAATCTCTAATTTAGATTTATATCTTAATAATAGGGATGTCATTAAAGACATTGATGTTAATTTTAAGAACTTATCAATTGGTTCTAATTCTTTTGAGATCGATAGTATTTTAATTAATAAAGAAGCTACATTTTTCAAGATGTCTAGTTCTCTTATTAATGATCAAATTATTACTAGATTTCATTCATCTTATATTGATTCAGTATTTTCAAAAAATAAATTATTAAATGACTTGGCTATTACTGGTGATTTAATCTTGAGTCGAGATTCTATTTCTATGATCGGAGATGTCGATTATGAAGAAGGAAAGACTCATTTAAGCTACTTAGAGTATCCAGACACTACTTTTTATAAGATTGATGCTATAGGTATTAATTTACAAAACATGGATTTCATATTAGATACTTTAAATTTATCTTTTTTATCTTCTGGAAATATTGATTTTAATACTACATTCTCTAATCCTTTAAAAGATAATTCAATCTTAATTTCAAGTACCATTAATAATGAATACGGAACAATTCAAACTTCTATTGAATTAGACACATTTTTATTTAGTAAAAATTTGACTCTGGATAATGCTAAATTTAATGTGGATTTCCTGGATTTTCAAGTTGGAAATTATGTAAACAACAATAACTTAGGTTCTATAAATACCAATTTAACATTTGTATATAACTCTACTAAACAAAAAATTAATAATATTAAAATTAAAACACATAATTTAAATTTTAATAATTATTTATTTAAAGATATTTTATGTAACATTCAGCCTATTTCTTTAATCAGACCTAATGATTATAAATTGAATGTTATATTTAATGATCCAAACTTACAAGCTAGAGGAGATTTTTTGCTCAAAAAAGATAAAAATATTATAGGTTCTGGAACAATAGATTTTGCTGCTTTAAATAATATGAATATAAATGTTAATGACTCATTAGAATTTATTTCAGCTGATTTTAAAGCTGATTTTCAATCCAATTTTATCGAATTAATAAAACACGTAAATAAAAAAAATAATCAAGAAATTGGCTCTTTTGAAATCACCAATTTACAGTATTTTAATAAAGATACTGTATCTATTGATTCAACTTTTTTTATTGTTAATAGTTCAGGGGAATGTAAATTAAAGTCTTCTTTTGGTATAGCAACTTGTCAACTGCAAGATAATAGTTATTTTAATCAATCTTTCTTTTCAGAATCTATAAACTTTTTTTTAAAAAATAAACCTATAGATGACTTATATATTTCTAGTATCCAATTAGATTTTAAGAACCCTAGAGTTATTTCTGATATCTTTTTAGATGATATAGATTTTAGTAGTCATTTCAAACTTGCATGTAATTTTAGTAATCATATTTTTAATAATTTAGCATACTTAAAGATAGAATCATCGGAAATAAATTTTAAAGATTTAAAAATTATAGATCTCAATTATCTTGTAGATGAACGTCTTAATAAAATTGAATTATCAATAGATCAAATATATAATAACAAAGTACCACTAAATAGTATTTTATTTTCTGCTTTTTTAACTGATGAAAAATCGGGAGATTATTCTTTTAGTTGTAATTATTCAAAAGAAAATTATCTTGATTTTAAAGGTAGTTTTAATGATGTCTTAAAAGGCTTTGACTTCAATTTTTACAATACTTCGTTTGTTAGTGTTTCAAATAAAAAATGGTTAATTAACCCTAATTCAAATATATGTATTAACAATAATGGTTTTATTTTTGAGCAACTTGATTTTATTAAAGAAGATCAAGCGTTTACTATTACTGGTAAAATAGATAAAGTGCCTAACTTATCTTTTTCTTTTCAAGAGTTTAATTTAGACAACATTAATCCATTTATTCCTAATCCAGTTATGAATTTTGATGGTCAGTTAAACGGTGAAATTGTATTCAATCCCAATGCATTTCCTGTTTTAATTGGTGATTTTCAGGTTAATGACTTTACTTTTAACGACCATTTTTTAGGAAACTTAACTTTAAATAATTATTCAAATCAGTATAATGATTCTTTATATACTACTGGAATCATCAGTCAAGAAGGTAATACTATTATGAACTTTTTAGCTAAATATCCATTTGATGGATCTAAGAATATTTCTGCTAATATATCTTTTGCTAATTTCCCCTTTCAAGTATTGGATCGTTTTATAAAGCCTGTTTCTGGATTATCTGGCCAGGTTAATGGTGATATTAATGTATATGGGCCTATAAAATCATATGATATTTATGGAAATTGCATTGTCCAAGATATTAATTTTGGGGTTCCATATCTAAATACTAATTATTTAACGACGAATGATTCGTTATTAGTTACTTTTTATAATGATACAATATTATTAAAATCAGCACCTTTTTATGATATAAAACACAACACAAACGCTACTATACAAGGTGTTATTAATCATACTGCCCTTAAAGACATGGATTATGATATTAATATAAGTTCAGATAGTTTATTTGTATTAAATACTGAAGAATATGATAATATATCGTATTATGGGAATGTGTTTTTGGGAGGAGATCTATCTGTTGTTGGTAACCCTAAGAATATCTCTATTGATATTGATGGGGTTTCAAAAGATGGATCTAAAATAATGATTCCATTATCTAAGTCTAAAGAAATTCGTGAAAATAAATTTATACAGTTTATTAACCTCGAAGATAGTGTTAATAATAAAGTCACTACTAATGATCCTTCAAAATTTAATATGAATTTTAATTTATCTATTGATAATAGTTCTCAATTACAATTAATTATTGATGAAGAAGTAGGGGATATGATTACTGGTTATGGTGAAGGAGATTTATATTTGCAGTTCAATAAAAGTGGTGATTTTGAAATGTTCGGTGATTTTGAAATTGAAAAAGGTAACTATCTATTCACTCTCCAAGATGTTATTACTAAGAGTTTTGAAATACAAAGGGGAGGAGGTATTAAATTTAACGGGGACCCTTATGATGCGAAAATTGATTTGAATTTATTATATAATGTTCAAGCTTCTTTAAATCCTTTAAATCCTGAATACGATAGAGATAAGAAGTCGCCGGTTGTTTGTCGTATGTCTATGTCAGGTCCATTGTTAAAGCCTGATATTGATTTTTATATTGATATACCTAACTCTGATCAAATTATTGAAACGTCTCTTGAAACAATGACAAATACTGATCAAAAATTATTAGAACAGTTTTTATACTTATTAATTGCAAATAGTTTCCTTATAGAAAATGATCCAACTATTGATTATTTAGGAAATACTCTTGCTACTACGGGTACAGAATTATTATCTAATCAATTGTCTAATTGGCTTTCTCAAACCACTGATGCCTTTGATCTTGGTTTTAAATGGATTCCGGGGACTGGAGATTCCTTAAGTTATCAACAAGTGGAATTAGCAGTTAGTAAAAAATTTTTAGACGATAGAGTTATTATAAATGGTAATGTAGGTACACCACCTGAGCAGACTGAAGCAAACATTGTTGGTGATGTAGATATTGAATACGATTTTTTTAAAGATGGTAGATTAAAACTAAAAGTATTTAATAGGACTCAGGATTATGATCCATTATCAGAGTCTCTAGGTTATGAGCAGGGTTTTGGGATTTTTTTTAAAAAACAATTTAATAGTTTCAAAGAATTATTTAGGAAAAATGAATCTCCTTAGATTTTAAATAAATCATATTAAATTTTATGTTGCATCTTATTCTTTTTTGTTAAAAGATATTTTTTATTGTGTTTGTTTGGTTCTGTAATTATTGGGACATTTTCAATAATTTCAATACCATATGATACAAGACCAGTTCTTTTAGTGGGGTTGTTGGTTAACAACTTTAGCTTAGAGGCTCCCAGATCTCTGAGAATTTGTGCCCCAACACCGTAATCTCTTTCATCCATTTTAAAACCTAGCTTTATATTTGCATCTACTGTATCTAGGCCTTTTTCTTGTAGATGATATGATTTAAGTTTATTCAGCAACCCAATACCTCTACCTTCTTGATTCATGTATAACACAATGCCTTTACCTTCTTTTTCTATTTGCTGTAATGCTAATGTTAATTGATCTCCGCAATCACATTTTAATGACCCTAATATATCGCCTGTGAAGCAAGAAGAATGCACTCTAGTAAGAATGTGTTCATCTTTATTCCACTTACCTTTAACTATGGCTAAATGTTCTTCATTTGTATTAATTTGTTTATATGCAATTAATTTAAATTTTCCATATTTAGTTGGCAAATCAATTTCCACCTCTTTTTTTATTAAAGATTCGTTTTTTAATCTGTATGCAATTAAATCTTCTATGGAAATAATTTTTAATTTATACTTCTTTGCTATTTTAAATAAATCAGGAAGTTTGGCCATACTTCCATCTTTATTCATAACTTCAACAATTACACCACAGGGTGTGAGTTTAGCTAGTTTTGCTAAATCGACTGCTGCTTCAGTATGTCCAGCTCTCCTAATTACTCCACCTTCCATTGACTTTAATGGAAATATATGTCCTGGCCTAGATAATTCCTCTGTCTGTGTTTCAGGGTCAGCTAGTGCTTTTACTGTTTGGCATCTATCATATGCAGATATTCCGGTCGTGCAATCTTCTCCTAATTTATCAACAGAAACTGTAAATTGTGTTTTCATTGGATCAGTATTTTTACCTACCATTAGATCTAGATCTAATTCATTACATCTTTTTTCAAGTATTGGAACACAAATTAATCCTCTTCCATGTGTAGCCATAAAATTAATCATTTCAGGCGTTGCTTTTTCTGCTGCAGCTACAAAGTCTCCTTCGTTTTCACGATTTTCATCATCGACAACTATCACTAAATTTCCCTTTTTTATTTCTTCAATTGCTTCTGATATTTTATTTAATTGATAACCCATATTTTTTATTTAAATAATTTACTCAATTTATCATTAATTTTTTTCCAATCATATTTTTCCTTAATAAATTTTAGTCCTTCTTTTTTTAAGTTATTTGCTACTGTTTTATTGTTTAAGATTTCCATAAAATTATTTGCAAAATCTAGTGGTGTTTTAGCAATTTTTATTTGTTTTTTATTAGCTAATAATGCTTTATTAGCTAATTCAGTTGTAATACAAGGAATTCCCATGGCCATAGCTTCTAATAACTTATTTTGCAAGCCAGTTCCACTATACATTGGTGCTATAAATACTTTACCTGAGGCATAAGTGGCTCTAATGTCTTCAACCCAACCAGAAATCGTTATATTATCACTCTTAAGTTTTTGTATTTTTGGATGTGGATTAGTTCCAGCAATTAATACTTGACAGTTGGCATATTTTTGTATAATAATAGGTGCAATTTTTTCACATAAGTAAATAGCAGCTTTTATATTTGGTGGATAACTCATGTTGCCTACAAATACTATGTCATATTTTTTTTTAATTTCATTATTTGGATAAAAGTACGTTGTGTCAACACCATTAGGGACAATATTAATGCATTCATTTTTATCATGAATAATATAATTTCGATCATTTTTTGTAATAATAGTGTGTTGTTTGAAATTGTTAAAAATTCTACACTCAAATTCTTTTGTAATTTTATATTCTCTTTTAATAATTGGTTGGATAAAAAAAGGGAAGTCAATAATTCTTCTTTCTATGCCTTTTGAAAAAGCGTCCATGTAATCAATCACATTGTTATCTGTTTTTTTAATGTATTTTGCGGTTCTAATTAGTTGCGCATAACACCAGTCAGGATTGATTTTTTTAATTATTTGATTAACTTTTAAATGTGCTTTTTTTGAGTAAAAATAACCTACTTGGACTGGTTCTTGAATCAGTAATGATTTTAACATATTATAGATTCTATTAATTAAGCTAATTTTTATCACAAAAATTTCTTGACAATATTTTTTTAACTCCTTTATTTGAGATGTATTAATGTTATTCCCAGTATTTAATGAAATAAGATATATGTTGTGATGTTGTGATAAGTATTTTATTTGATAATAAATTCTTAGTTTATCACCTTTATCCAGTGGAAAAGGAAATCTAGAAGTAATAATAATAATTTTTTTTCTATTCACTTAATTTATAATTTTTTCCCATTTAGAATTAACATAATTTTCGGAGAAGTATTTTTGAATTATTTTTTTTCCATTATTCCCTATTTTTTGGGCAAGTTTTTTATCGCTCACTAATTTGTTAATAGCTTTTGCAAAATCTTGTACAGTGTCAGCAATCAATATATTATAACCATTCATATATGGAATTCCTACTGCACCATGTTTAGTGCTAATTACTGGGATGCCCATTGCCATTGCTTCTAGTATTTTTATTCTTATTCCACTTCCTGAGAATATTGGAACAAATAAAATCTCTTTATTTGCAATATAATCATTAGCATCTTTAATTTTACCCTCTATTAAGATATTATCTTTTTTATAAATATTATATTTTGAATCCATTCCTTTACCTGCGATATAAATTCTTGTTTTTTTATTGACTAAAGGGGCAACTTGATTTAAAAACCACTTTATACCTTCTGAATTTGGTTTCCAATCCATAGCACCTAAGTGAAATATACTATTTTTTATTTTTTGCGTCTTATGATTTTTGACAGTAAAATGAACGGGGAGATTATATGTTTTTTTTGGAAATAACTTATGAAAAAATTTTTTATCATTTTGAGATAAAGTAAGAATATAGTTCATGTTTTTTGGTGTACTTAATTCCATTTTTTTGATTTGCCTAGCTAATAACTTATACAGTATTTTTTTAAAATAATTATTATTAGCTAAGTCTAACCATATTTTATGTTCGATATTATGTGCTCTAAATACAATTTTGGTGTCACTAGGAATATCTAATTTTTCTAAATATATACATGAAAATATACTTTCAAATATTATAATTTTATATTTTCTTTTATCAATTGAAACTTGGATATATTTTTGTATTTGATAATCATAAAATCTACTAGCTTGGTATGAAGTGTTCTTAATAATACTAATTATGAAATTTATTAAATTAAATTTCATGTTTTTCTGAAATACTATTTGTTTGAATGTTTTACTTATAAGGGATGTTGTTTTTAGTATATCTATAGATGTATTGTTTTTAGATATACAAATCATATTAATAGAGTATTTTTTTTTATCTAATATAGATGCTAGTTTTTTCATTGCTAATGCTCCGCCGTCTGTTGCGGGAAACACTTGCTTATTTGTGATAATGAGTATATCTACCTTTTTAGCCATATTTTTTCAAAGTAATTATTATTAACAATGATAATTAAACACAGACCAATGAACAACATAATGACAGAGGGTGTCCACATCCCTAAAACTGATTCAATAACATCTTTTTTTACCATTTTCTCCCCAGTAATAGACATTATATGATATATTAAAAATAAAAATATCGAGAATACAACAGGTAAACCAAACCCTCCTTTCTTAATTATTGCGCCAATAGGGGCGCCTATAATTAACATTATCAAGCATGCTAAAGATAGTGTCCATTTTCTATGTTTTTCTACCTCAAACTTGTTAATTTTTTTTATAATTAGTTTTTTTTGATTATTGTGATTGTTTATTAATTTTCTAACATCTTGTAAGGTAGATATTTTATTCTTTTTTTGTTTTGTATCGTTTTTTTGACTTGAATATATTTGATTATAATCAATGAGGTTTAACAAGATTTGATTTTGCAAGTAAGAGAGATTATTATTGAGTGAATCAATATTATTGATTAATTGTGAGATGTTCATAGTTTTAGCTCTATTGCTAAATCTTTCTAAATCTGTTCTTTCCATTTTAAAGGCAGATAAATCTAAAGCTAGATTATATTGATAAAACTTTGTTTTCAAGTTATACTCTTGATCATCACTAACAATGTCATTATAACTTTGTCCATTATACAGTGAGATAAATAATTTATTACTTTTATTATTAATCGACATTTTACCACTTTCCGCAATAAATACTTTTTTGACACCATTATTTTGCGTATAGTCATATATGATAATGTCTTTTAAAATTTCATCTCCTTCTTTTTCATCAACCCTTATGCTATATCCTTCAATTTCAGAAAAAAAAACTTTTTCTTTTATATTAATATTTAATTTTTTTTTCATAATGTCATACATTAAAGTACTTGCTTTTAGATTTGCGTAAGGGATAGAATAATTTGAAATTAAAAAAGAACATAAAGCA
>MDTG01311506.1_pt1 | contig 11649 bp, 10 predicted proteins | sample 811421 | NCBI WGS metagenome assembly MDTG01 (sample SAMN05326645, study PRJNA326480) | marine metagenome | isolation source: seawater | place: Pacific Ocean: South East | collected 2011
AACCACATTAACCTTAATACCGGTTTCTTTCGTGAATTGATTAAAGAGAATTTTATCAGAGTCATAATGACGATGCGAATAGACATTCACTTCAGCGGCGGAAGATAAAACCCCTGCCATTAATGTAAGGGTTGAAAATAAATATGCTATGGATTTCATGAGGTAACTCCTAGAATTAATGAGACACAGTCTCAATTTAGTCAAGATAGATACAACATTTGGAAGGCTAAATGTTTATGGCGACTTAGCGGCTCGATTGTGAAGACAAACAAATTGGCTTGGAAGTCAGATGGACTTAGTTAATTAAATCTCATTATGCCCGATAGGTGAGAATCAGGGGAGATATAACGATCATCTTAATTAAAGGGTAAGGAAACGGTTGAACCATCCGCAGAAGATAAATGGTCGATTGAGATGGGGGCTAAAGGATGTCGATTGGGGGGCAACCCTGTCTTGATGTCAGAGTAAATTTAGCGTAGCTCAGATGGCTTGGCAGCAACGAGCTTGTGCATATCTCTCAAGGTCTTGGCTACTTTGGAATAATCATTTTTTCCAAACACGACTGCGCCAACTGGATCAACCGATTTAATGAGATGGCAGTATTGGCTGTTGGCCATAATACCCAGAAGTTCACCCGTTTGGCTAAAAACCAAATCTCCCCGGGTAGGGTTAAATTCACCCATGAACGTTGAGCGAATAAAACTCTTGTCCATTTTGACATAGTCCGGGTTTTTTAAATCCCTTTGAAAAACAACTTCCCCGAAATTTTGGCCATCCTTTTTCATTAGGAATGCCTTGGGGTATTTGAAAGCAGCTCTCGGATTTTTTTTGTGGTCGGGAAGTTTAAAGGGTTCTACCCCTAGGGCTTTCACCGGAACTGAGCCCGGTGGGCCTATGGGTGCAATAATGATACGAGGGTCACTCCTCAGGAAGCGCACATGGTTAAGGCGATGTGTTTTGTTGTTTGTCTTAGATAGTTGCCCGGAAGTTTCCTTCCAGCCAAGGGCGCCATCTTTTATCCGAAGCGAAGTTTGATCAACGTGAGTGATAGCGTGAACGTAAGGAACTGTTTTCTTTTGATCGTAATCATACGTTGGTGCTTCAATTAAAATGGTCTTGGTAGAGTAATTCGGGCTGGAAAGAGTGCGTTTGCCTTGAGTGTTGAATTTTACGTGGTTGATATCATATCGAATAGCCATCTCATTGGCTAAAAGGGGTTTGTCCTTAACTTCTTTTAGAATTTCATCGCGAAGTTGTTTGGAGGCATTTTGGGCGATTGTTTTGGCTTGACGCTCGCTCTCAACCGTTTTCGTTAACTCCTTTGCGGTGGTTTGAGCAGTAGCAAGATCCTTCTCCACTTCTACTACTTTGGTTTGGGCAGCCTGAGCTCTATCATCGGCACTTTTGATTCGGGCTTTTGCCTCGATGGCTACTGCATTGGCTCGTGCCGCGCTGGCATTTGCCGTAGCAGCTACTTCCTTTGCTGCATTGGCTTCATTACGGGCAGCTGTGGCATCTTTTCGGGCAGCAGAGGCTTCCTCTTGGGCTTTTTTCCGGTCGCTGATAGCTTGATCGGCATTTTTTTGTGCTATTTCAGCGGTAATTTTTCTTTCGTTTGCAAGAATGGTTACTTTCTCAAGGTCTTCGTTTAGCTTTTTATTTTCATCTATTAGCTTTTGGTTTTCCTCATTACTTTGCTGGGCTTCGACTTGCGCTTTTTCTTTGAATTGCTCGTATTCACTAAGGATTGCCAGGTTCATTTTTTCCGCATTGCCCAATGCTGTTTCCTTATCTCCCAGCTTCTCCTTGACGTTGCCCAGTTCTTCTTCTTTTTCAGTATTTTTCTGTTCGGATTGAGTTAGTGCTACTTGGGTTTTGTCTAACTTTTCTTCCGTGGCAGTTCTTTCTCTTTTGGATTGCTCTAACTGGAATTTGACCAGTTCTAGGTCTTCTGAAGGATCACCCATTCCTGAACCCAGCGTTTCAGCCCCGCCAGCGCCTGCAACACTGTTATCCTTATCCAGATTGTCCCACGCGGTAAAATGAATCAGATTGAGCAGCAGGAAATCGCAGATGATGAGTAACAGGGTTTTGTTCATAATTCCTATATATTAAATATCAACTGACTACATCATCCCGTATCAGTGATTCACGGGATGGGCGCAGATGTTTTATTTTGACCATGGCAACGCAAAGAATTCCAAAAATATTGGAAGCATAGGCGGCCGAGAGATTGATGGCATCAGTTTCCATAAGTAACTTGGCGGCTAATGTAAGAGCTGTGCCCGCAATGCCGATGTAGAGGCCCATGTCGAAAAGGTTGTCTTCGTTCTCCAGAAGCTGAAGCTTGAGTCGGTTATCGCCTTCGCCTGACATGATTTCGCGTATCTTATTGGTGCAGGTGGTAAACACAGCAATCTGTATGGCGGCAAAGACTGCGATAATAAGAGCGTTGACGATGATGGGTGATATTTCGGCTAACATGACATTAGTGTTGTTTGATGGTTCAATTGGTTCAGTTGGTGAAAGTTGAGGGACATTAATGGCGATCTGGTACTCGGATGAATAGGCGGATTGTAGCAGCGAGGGTTCAGATATTCCAACAAGTAGTATCAACAAGGCGAAAGCCATGGATTTTCTACGTAATCGCAATGATTGGAGTGATTTGGTATCAACGGCCTTGAGGACAAAATAGCTGTTCCAAGCGCGGATAATGACCAAACAGCCAAGTCCTATCAGGATATATTTTACCAGGAGTGCCCAAGCAGGATGCTGGTAACTGAAAGAAGCAACTCCCGGCAGGGAGAGGCCTCCACGGGTCAGAGGAAGTTGTTGGTTCAGCAAGGCTTTTAGTGCCCCGTTTCCGCTGCTGCGGGCGGGTTCATTCATGGCTTGAGTCAGCCACCTCTCTCCGCCTCTTCCGTAGAGCATCAGGTAATTTGCGACACCCTCAGGATCTTTACTCCAAACACTTGCTGTATAAATTGTAGGAAATTTGGTGAGTCCCAATGGGATAAATCCGAGCTCAATCCACTCTTCTCTGGAGATCAGCCGGTCACTTCCTGCAATTTTGGCGAATAAGCCCTCCTCTTCAGTGAGGCGAGATTCGATTGCCTCGAGTTCTTCGAAAGAGATTGAGCCATCTAGGTTTTCATCATAACTATTAAACGGGTAGAGGATAGTTTGAATTTTTGCAATTTTCGCGAAGTTAACGAGTCCTTCTGCTGAAGGAGTGTGGCTGGTGATTTCTCCCATTTGCTCGAAATTTAATCGGGTACCCAACGTAATAAACGCATGTAGCGTTCTTTCCACTCGGTTGGTTTGATTATTATTGAGGCTGATCAGCAAATCTTCACGCAGGTTTGAATGAAGTTTGCGTCGACCATCCAGGTAAGCTGCCAGTGCGGCCGCCGACCGGTACTGCGGGGCCAGTTGCTTGAGGCGGTAAAGGTTTTGTTCAGGCTTATTAAATCCATTTTGTTCAGATTTGTTAAATTCAGCGAGAATCTCCATGTATTGTTTTCGGCGTGTCGGATCCACAAAAATGGAGAGAGCATTATTGAAATCTTTCAATGAGGGTTTTTCTCCCTTCACCTGCCCATCTCCATATTCGAGCAGGGTTCGGATTGGTTCGTCACCTTTTGATGAGTATTTTGAGTCAATAAACTTTTTGAGCTTATCATCATCCTTTTGGGCGTCAGGGTCCTTTGTATCGGAAGTGGCTAAACCAGCCTGTTCCAACACTTTAGGATGCAGGGCTTTGTATTTGACAGGGAACAACCAGCCGCAAATGAGTAGAGCCGCAGCCAGTAACCCGTGCAAAATGACTTGCTGGAGCATGAACGGTTTTTCAGGTGAGTTTTGTTCCACGATTATGTTTTATTCTTTGGCAGTCCTTGAAGCTGCTTCAATAAAGAGCCAACTTAAATTTGACGGAAAAATCTCCAGTCTTGTTCAATATCAATGACATGTTTAGCCCAGTATTGGTAAGGGGATCAGAAAAGCCAAGCGCAGGATTCGGCCCCCAGCAAATTATCTCCTACGGGTATTATTTTTCTTTTTTGGGAGGTTTTTGGCCGACGCTACGTCAAACTTTTCATGGTTTGTGGTAAAGCGGTTTTTTTGACCGTGGGAATAAGGGATTCCAGTACCGTCGGATAGGCCAGTATCCCCGAGAGACACAGGTGCCCGCAATGATGTGGGTATGCTTTCTGATAGGTCCGGCTTTACCCATTTTACTTCTCAATAGCAAGGGTTGAGAGCATGCTTCTCTGGTGATTGATTATGAAAGCTAATTCATTAATTTTTGGGGTTTTACTGACGCTGTGTATGAGCCTCCGCTCAGAATTGCCGCCAGAGGTTTACGAGGAGATGAAGCAAAGTGCTCCTGAGTTTCTGATGATCAAGGTATCTGCGGTAACAGCAACAACCGATACCAAGGGTCGGGAAACAACTTTCACCTATGATGCCATTGTAATTCAGTCCATCCGCTCCAAGACAGGAATAAAAGCAGGCGACAAGATTGGGGTTTTAAGCCGCCATCATATTTTTGGCCCGGGAGAGGTTGGCCCGTCTAACCCGCGCACATTGAAGAAAGGCGAGACAGTTGCTGCTTACTTGGCCCGTAGCCGAAAAGACGGCATGTATACGATTGCCGCAGGGGGGCACAGTTTTGAGAAGGTAGGAAAAGGGGCGAATTTAGCCAGACCCATTGCTCGGATTCCGGTGCCTCTCCCGGAAGTGATGGTCGAGCCTCCTCCTCCGGAATTTGATCCGGATATGGAAGTTCCTCGAGAGTGGGGCCCGGAGGATCATGGAATGCCGATGCCTCAGGAGATGTTTATGGAGGGAATTCCCGGTCGGTTTCAATTGATTTCAGCAAACGTTCAGCAGAACGGTAAACCAGTTCCAATGACCTTGAAAATCGACACCATGACCGGTCAGGTGTGGTGCCTGAAAATGAAAGCTCAGCAGATTTTAGTTAATGGTCGCCCAAAGATGGAAACGGTTATGGTCTTCGAGGCGATTGATACCGAAGGGCCTTTTTTCGGAGCTACTCCACAGGTTGACGAGGTCGAGGTTGCGCCAGCCGTTCCGGTTCCTGTGCCGCCCCGCCCTTTCAGGCGGCGTTAAATTTAGCGGTCAGCTTGCTTCAATTTAAGAGTGTGATTACAGTCTGCAGATCATGCAGACACGCATCCTTGGTAACACTGATTTGGAATTAACCCCCGTTGGCTTCGGCACCTGGGCTATTGGCGGTGATGACTGGGGGATGGGTTGGGGACCTCAGGATGAGGCCGATTCCATTGCGGCGATTCTGGAAGGCTTGGAATCGGGCGTCAATTGGATTGATACCGCTCACGCCTATGGTTTTGGCGTTTCTGAGGAGGTCGTGGGTAAAGCGGTAAAGCAGTGGGGCAAGCCCGTAATTATTGCTACCAAGTGCGGAGTGCTGCCCAATGAGGACCGTACACCCAATCGGTTTACCTCGCACGCGACCATTTTGGAGGAAGTCGAAGGTTCACTGAAGCGATTGCAAACTGACTGTATTGACCTATACCAACTTCATTGGCCCGAGCCTGATGAAGGAGTGGAGGAAGCGTGGCAGACACTTTTGGATCTTAAGGGTCAGGGTAAAATAAGGTGGCCCGGAGTCAGCAACTACTCTGTTAATCAGCTTCAAAGGGCGGCTACTCTGGGTCCGGTTTCTTCACTGCAGCCGCGTTACAGTTTGCTTAACCGTCAGATAGAAGCCGAGGGGCAGCTCGAATGGTGTGGGCAGAATAATTGTGGGATTGTGTGCTATAGCCCCATGGAAAGCGGGTTACTGACCGGCAAGGTAAATGAGGAATGGATTGCTAACCTTGCTGATACGGATTGGCGCAAGCATAAGCCTGATCACCCGGTGGCTTCCCTGCTCCACCCGCCCAAACAGGCACCCTTCCTCAAACTGGTGAGTGCACTGGGTGAAATTGCTGCATCTAGCGGGCACACGGTGGGTCAATTGGCCGTGGCATGGACGTTACACCGGCCTGAAGTTACCAGCGCCATTGTGGGTGCGCGTAAGAGCGGTCAGATTGCTGAAACAGTGAAGGCCGGTGATTGGAAATTGAATGAGGAGGAATTGCAGGCCATTGAAACGGCCCATCAGGAATTTAATGGGGCTATAGGATAAAGTTGCAGATTACTAGAATAATGATCAGTAACCCGCTCAAAAAGAGGCCGATTGACAGGGCATACTAAAAAACGCGTCAGTAAGTTGCCATATTCTCTTCCTCGGACTTGATGGATATCCAATGCCCGTATTTTAACTTTGAGTCAATTTCAGTGCTTTAGATCCTTGGCAAAAAGTTGGGAAGGATCCTTGAAGGATTTGAATTCCAGGTAATTACCACTGGGGTCAGGAAAAAACATGGTGGCCTGCTCTCCCACCTCTCCGGCAAAGCGTATGTAGGGTTCAATGTGAAAATTCACATCCGCTTCACGTAACCGGCCGGCCAGCTCGTGCCACTCGTCCCACGGCAAAACCACGCCAAAATGTTTCACGGGGACTGATTTCTCATCGACGCCACTAAAGGTTTCCAGACCGGTTTCCTCCGGCGCAACATGGGCAACGACTTGATGGCCGTAAAGGTTGAAGTCGATCCAGCTTTCACTTTCGCGGCCGGTAGAACAGCCCAGCACGTCTACGTAAAATTTTCGGGTATCTTCAAGATCATTGACCGGAAAGGCCAGGTGGAAGGGCGTGTCCATGGCCGATATCCTACGGGGCAATCCGGTTATTTGCTAGTTCTGCTTGGGGACTGCCGGGAAGAAGTTTGAATCGGCTGATTCCAGTTCATTACCCATTTCATCCCAGAATTTCAGTTCTTTGAGGGTGCCGTTTTCCCAGGTTTCTTCACGTTGCTTTTGCTCATTGGGATGAAAGTAAACCAAGGTGCCGCTACCATCAGTGACGTCCCCGGTTTTTTGGTTGTTCGCGTCCCAAGTTGTGGCCCGTAGAAGCTTATCGTCTTCCCAAATTTTTTCTGATAACTGAACGCCAGCCTCGTTATAAGTCTTCGTGGCACCCTGTGGGTTACCCTTGAGGTATTGTCCTTCAAACTGTTTTTGGCCATTGGGATGCCACCATGTCACCGTTCCGTTGTGTCTTCCGGCTTGAAAGTTTTCTTCCCGTTTTTTTTGGGTGTATTTTTCATCCCAAAACGCAACGATTACTCCATTGTACGGCCGCGCGCCGGCAAGCATGAGGTTTTTTAGTTCTTTCTGGATTTTATCGCGTTGAGCTGGATCGGTTGTCGTTTCAATTTGCGATTGCAGTTTGCTCAGTTTCGCATCGTCGATACGTTTGTAAGTGAAAAAACCCTTTCCGGTAGGATCCACCCGCACTTCCGATTCAGATACCAGTATCGTTCCCTCGGGCAATGTGGGAATTTTGGGTGAATGGGATTCATCTTTATTCTGTGATAATTGGTTGAAGTACACGAAACGTTTATCTGGCTCAGCGTAAATTTCTGTGCGTCTACCATTCGGCCGGACTTCGGCAATGACGGTTAGTTGATTCTCAGAATCCATTTCTAAAATCGCCTTATCTGAAGGCATGAATTTGCTGGTTGATTCAGAGTTCATCGAAAGATGCAGATGAATTTGACCATCAATAAGAGTCCATGATCCTGTGTTTTGTTTTTCTATCTTATTTTTATCATCATAGGTCCATTTACGTGCGTTTCCGTTATCTGATAAGGCAAGTTTGGTACGGTTGAATCCATCAATTGAGGTTTGAGGATTGCCCTCATAAATTCCTGTAAAACGCTTTTCTTCCTCTGACCGATAGTCCCGGGATTCTAAATTCGCTCCCTTAGAATCGAAGAGGGAGCCGCCAAAAGTTTTCCCTGCCAGATCCACTGTAAAAAAGCTGGATCGAGTAACTTGACCCTGCTCATATGATTGATAGAGGCGGCCTTGTAAGAGTGGTTCTGCTTCCACCTCTTCGGTCTTCGGAGTTGGGATGGGGGTCGGTTCGGTGGTGCTCCGGATCATTAAGCCTCTTTCAATGACCGCCCATCCCACCTGACGGGAAGGCATCATAAAGATAACTTGCCCAGTGAAAGGTTCATCTTCGTAGGCTTCTGGCTTTGGCTTTACCGTTCTTTCATCGGGATCTAGTTCATATGCCTGGGCGTTGAAATTATCATCTTCAGGGTATCGTGCATTGGCCCTCATTGCATAATATAGAGCGCTTCCCCAATTTTCAGAGTTTGTGTCTGTGATGGCCCATCCATTGATATCTAGGCGTGCGATGTATTGAGCCTCAATTATTCTGGGGAATCTTTTCAGAATGGTGGAAGGTTGATTGGCGGTTAATTTGGAAAGGTACCAATTTCTGAGAAACACCTCGAAATCAAAAAGATATGACCATCTTTTTTTAATTAATTTTTGAACATCTATGGCCCGCAATCTGGTTTTGATTATTCTACTGTACAACTCGCTATGGTTTGGATAGTCAGCCTTCTTTTGTTCCAAATCCGCTACTTTCTCCTCTAGTTCGCTGATTCTAATGTCAATGTCCTCAATTTTCCTTTTTTTTCTTTCGGCTCTTTTAGCGGGTTCTTCGAATACTGAGATACTGCTAATGTGTTCTTTAAGGAGGGGATAATCGTCCATGGCTCGGAGTTCTTTCTCCGACAATTTCTCTATTTCTTTGATCTGAGCATCCAGCGATTTCAGCTTATTAATGTATGTACACCTCGTTTCGGTAAAAATTAAATATGCATCCTGATGGTATTTGTTATTGGAGTGCACCACATTTTCAACGGGCAAAGTTAGAAGAGCAGGTTTTCGAATTAAGACGTTTTTCGGAATCAAAGATACGGTTTCGTCCTCTTCAGGCAGCAACGAGCACCCCGCAGACCCCATCAGGAGTCCGCAGAGGCCTGCTGTAATGGCAAAAAAGCCATTTTTCAGCATTTTTTCTTCGTTAACAGCCTTTTTAGGCGTCAAAATCACTTTATTCATAACCGGTGCGCGGAGGGAACAGAGCAGCTTTCGTACCGGATTGTGAATAACTTTGCAAATATGCAATAATCTGCTCATTGGCTAAAAAGCTGGGTTGAGCCTACCGTAACGTCCATGGCGCATACGTGCAAATGTCCTCAATGCGGGACTCCAGTTGCCGGTACTCGTTCGATCTGTCCTAGGTGTGAGAGCGAAATGGAAATGCCTAAGCAATGGGATGACACGAGTCAAAGCAGGAGCGTGCGCGAAGAGAAGCGTCATGCGGCAAATGTGCGTATGCGAAACAGTGGTGTGGGGTTATTTATCATGGGAATTTTACTACTTAGCCGGGGTTTTAATGAGAAGGCTAATGCGCTAACTCCCATCGGGTCTATTGGCATTCTTTTCATCGTTATTGGCACTGTCTGTTTTCTCTGGGGATGGAAGTTACTGCAGCTCGAAAAATAAAAAACGGCGGACATAAGTCCGCCGTTATGGAAGTAAGGATTAACTCCAAGGAGTTTTAGCTATTTTTCTTTAGCTTCGACTGTGATGGTAATTTTTTTCGAGACAACGGGGGGGTCGTGCGGAATGTGGGCAAAATCCGCGAATACCAGCTGTAAAGTGTGCTTGCCGGGGGGTAGATCTAGTGTGGTTTCTGTTTGGCCTCCTCCGAAATGTAGGAGTTTATCTGAAGCTGCGAGTGGTAGGTTCATAGCAGGCAGTTTCTCTGTGTTAAGGAGAAGGTGGTGATGTCCTGTATTTTGCATGGGTTTTCCATCAGGTAATAGGAGTCCGGCTGGACATACGCCCATGCCTTTGAGGCCGAATACCACACGCACAGGTCCTTTCACCGTCTTGCCATCTCTGGGGAGTACGATCATCACTTTAGCTCCTTTAGGGGAGGGTTGGCGCGGGATTTTATTATCTTGAGCTAGCCCTGGTCCGGTTAGTAGCCCACTAACTACCAATAAAAATAAAATTTTCTTCATGTATAATTTCTTGTTTGATTCCGAGTTAAAACTTGGTCTGCCCTCATTTTGGCAATACTGGCACAAGTCGCAAGGATTTGTTCTCCGGATGGAGCGTTACAGTTAAATTATTCTGCTGCCGCCGTATCTCCTTGTTCTGCTGCCGCCGCTTTCGCTGCTGCGGCTGCTTCCTGTTGGGCTGCTTCCTGTTGGGCTGCTTCTTGTTGTAACCAGAGGCTTAAATGCAGCTCTGAAAACATCGTTTTAGCAAACCAACGCGCACCAAAAGCAAAAGCAACTGCAGCAATGCAGGATCTAACGATGGAAATACCGATTCCATTGTCATTGAGAATATTCAATGCCAAGACCAGCAAAAAGCCAATTAACCCACCTTGGATGATGTATGGAGTCATATGTAAAACCCTGCTCTGGCTGTATCGGTTGATTAAGCCAAAACTTTAGTTTTATTTCAGTCCTTTTGTGATTTTTGGGCCAACGGTATCTCCACCGTCAATTACTAAGGTATGGCCCGTTGTATTGGCGGCGAGCACCATGGCTAAAATCCCGGAAGCAACATCTTCTGGGGTGCTCACTTTGCCTAGTACAGAGTCGGTAATTTTTCCCGCTTTGGTTTGTTCATAAGCCTCGCCCAACCCGGCCTGAAGCCAATCTCCCTCGATAAATCCGGGGGCGACGGCGTTGACACGAATCTCTGGACCCAGAGTGCGTGCAAGCGAAAGAGTGAGATTAATGAGTGCGGCTTTACTTGCACAGTAAGGAATGGAACTCCCCCCTCCTACCATACCAGCAATGCTCGCAGTATTGACGATGACGCCACCTTTCCCCTTGCTGAGTGCTTCGCGCGCAGCGCGAGTCATTTGGAAAGGTCCTTTTAGGTTTACTGCAAAGATGCGATCCCAATCTTCGTCTCGCACTTCCTCCAATTCCGGAAAATCTATAAATCGGGTAGTGCCAGCGTTGTTAATCAGGATGTCCAGTCCCCCAAAGGTCGACAGGGTTTTCTGCACCATCGATCGGCAAGTTGCATCCTCGGCTACATCACCTTGCAGTATGATCGCCTCGGTGCCGATTTCGCGGCATTGTGAGGCAACCAGCTCGGCCTGAGCTTTCGATTGATTGTAGTTGATGGCGACTTTGCTGCCGGATTCAGCGAGCTTAATCGCTGTGGCTGCCCCGACGCCACGGGATGCCCCGGTTATGAGTGCGATTTTATTCTGAAGAATCAAGGGGACTAATTGAGCACTTTAATGCGCAGGTTGCGCCATTGGACCTGTGCGCCGGCAAGTTCATCTTTGTTGCCAATGCCGTGGACCTGGAGTCCGATAAATCCTTTTGCTGTTAGATTATCTTTGAAATCAGCTCTTGCTTGACCATTTAGCCAAGTTTTAATGGAGTCACCCTTGCATTCAACCCGCACTTTATTCCACTGGTTTGGCTTATAGGCTTTTTGGCCGGATTTGGTAAAGGCAACTTTGGCTTCATCATCATTGCCACCTTGCAATCCGGGGTAGAGCCAGCCACGCCTTCCTTCGTCATAAATGCCACCACTCCACATTCTGTCCGGCTTATTGGGGTCAATTTCCACCTGATAGCCATGCACCCGGCCAGCGGGAAATTTTCTAGTTTTTCCGTTTTCCAATTTTTTGGTTACTTCCTTGGCATA
>MDTG01375500.1_pt1 | contig 11649 bp, 7 predicted proteins | sample 811421 | NCBI WGS metagenome assembly MDTG01 (sample SAMN05326645, study PRJNA326480) | marine metagenome | isolation source: seawater | place: Pacific Ocean: South East | collected 2011
ATAAGTTTCATAAACTTTTTTGCTTCCTGATAGCCGAAATTACCTTCTATAATAATATTTTGTGTTTCATCATCATATATATCTCTTAAAGTTCTTTTTATTATATCGCTTTCTTTATGGACTAAAGCAGGAGCGCTAGAATTGATAGCTTGATCTTTTATGTCATTCCATATAGTCAATAAATTTTGTAAGTCATTATCTATTTCATTTTTAGTTTTATTTGATCCAGCAGTTCTAACTATAATTCCCATTTCTTTTGGTATTTCAATTTCATTTAAGATTTTTCTTATTTTTTTTCGATCCCCAGGGTAAAATATCTTTCTTGAAATTCCTCCACCTTTAGGAGTGTTAGGCATTAGAACAATATATTTTCCTGCTATTGATATAAAGGTAGTTAATGCAGCACCTTTAAGTCCTCTTTGATCTTTTAGAACTTGTACAAGAATTATTTGGTTTGGTTTGATAACTTCTTGAATTTTATATTTTCTTGAAGGATATTTTCTTTCTATATTATTATTCAAATTTATATTTTCCTCAGGTATCTTTTCAATTTGGTCTCCTTCTTTTGTATCTGCAATGTTTTCTTCTAATATTTCTTCTTCTTTTTTTTCACTTTCTTTTTGCAATTCTTCGCGTGCCTTTTCTTCTTCCTCTTTTATTTTTTGAAGATCGCTAGTTGGTAATTGATAATAATCAGATTGAATATCATTAAAAGATAAGAAACCATGTCTTTCTTTCCCAAAATCAATAAATGCTGCCTGAAGAGATGGTTCAACTCTACTAACTTTTCCTAAGTAAATATTATTTTTTATTAAGCTATTATTTAAACTTTCGTACTCGTAATCTTCAATATTGTTTTCTGATTTAAGTACAACTCTAGTTTCACTTGGATGCGATGCATCAATGTATAAATTTTTTGACATTTTTTTAGATTTTTAATTTTCATTGTTTTTTGTTATTTTTTTAAATTCTGTGCCTTAACATTAACAAATTCATAAAATAAATAATAGCAAAATGAACAAATTTTTTAAAAATTTTCTACTAATAGTTTTAACTATAAGTTCTGGTTTTTTAGTATCTGTAATAGTAATTTTATGGGTATTTTCGAGCAAATTGCCAGATTATAAGTTTTTAAAAAATTATAAACCCCCCGTTTCAAGCAAACTATACTCAGGAAATGGTGAATTAGTAAGTGACTTTTCTTCAGAGAAGAGAATTTTTGTACCTTATGAAGCAATACCAAAAAAAATAATTTATTCTTTTTTATCAGCAGAAGATAAAAACTTTTTTACACATCCTGGAGTTGATGCAAAAGGAATTTTAAGAGCAACCTTAAACAATATGAAAAATATTATGTCTTCTAGAAGACTAGAAGGCGCGTCAACAATAACACAACAAGTTGCAAAAAATTTTTTACTTTCTAATGAAGTAAGTATTGAAAGAAAAATTAAAGAAGCGATTTTGGCTTTTAGAATTGAAAGAGCACTATCAAAAGAAAGAATACTAGAACTTTATCTAAATCAAATTTATTTAGGTCAAGGCTCCTATGGAATAGCTTCTGCAAGTTTACAATATTTTAATAAATCGATAAGCGAATTAGATTATTCAGAAGCAGCAATGTTGGCTGCTTTGCCAAAGGCTCCAAGTAGATATAATCCTTATAAAAATACAAAATTAGCAAAATTTAGAAGAGATTTAGTAATTAAAAATTTATTTGATAATTTATATATTGATAAAAAAAAATATGAAGAATTAAAAAATTCAAAAATTATTCTTAAAAAAAGAAAAAAAATATACCTTGAAGATTCAAGATATTATGTAGAAGATGTTCGAAAGTCTATAATTAACAAATACGGTTTTGACAAAGTTTATAAACAGGGTTTTAATATTAAAACACCTTTAAATTTAGATATTCAAAAAATAGCAACAAAATCATTAAGAGAAGGATTGATAAAATATGATATTAGAAAGGGTTGGAGGGGACCATTAAATAATAGAAAATATTCAAAAAATTGGTTTGAGGAATTTGAAAAATACCAACTAGAAAAATCAATTGAATGGAAAATAGCAATAGTAAAAAAAATAAACCAAAATTCAGTGGAAATCGAGACTTCTGAAAAAGTTTTAGGAAAAATTAAATTTGATGAAATAAAAAAATGGTCAAAAACAAAAATTGAAAATCTCTTAACAGTTGGTGATATAGTTTACGTAGAAAATTTAAGCAAAAATTATTTTACTCTTAGACAAATTCCCAAGGCAAACGGAGGTTTAGTTGTAATTAACCCATTCACTGGTAGAATTTTAGCTTTAACTGGAGGTTTTAGCTTTAAAAAAAGTGAATTTAATAGGGCTACACAAGCTTTAAGACAACCAGGTTCTGCATTTAAACCTTTCGTTTATGCTCTTGCTTTAGAAAATAACTTCACTCCCTCTACATTAGTTTTGGACGCACCTATTGTTCTTGATCAAGGTGAAGATTTAAAAATGTGGAAACCTGAAAATTACGGAAAAAAATTTTATGGCCCCTCGACTTTAAGAACTGGACTTGAAAAATCTAGAAATCTAATGACAGTAAGAATTGCTCAAGAATTAGGTTTAAAAAAAATTACAGAATTTTCAAAAAAATTAAATATTTATGAAAATCCAGAGGAATTAATGTCTATTTCATTAGGTTCAGCAGAAACAACTTTGTTAAAGCTAACATCAGCCTACTGCTCGTTTGTTAATGGAGGAAAATTAATTGAACCAATATTTATTGATAGAATACAAGATAGTGAAGGAAATACTATTTTTAACTCAGAAAAACGAATTTGTGAAAAATGTGATAAAATTTCTTTTTCAGGTAAAGATTATCCAAAAATTAAAGATAATTTCATACAAATATTTTCTCACGAAACTGCATATCAATTAATTTCAATGTTGGAAGGTGTCATAAAGAGAGGAACCGGAAGAGGTTTAAAAAATTTAAACTTAAATATAGCTGGTAAAACTGGAACAACTAACGACAACACTGATGCTTGGTTTGTTGGTTTTACCTCTAACCTAGTAGTTGGTGTATATATAGGATTTGATGAACCTAAGAGCCTTGGAAAAAAAGAAACAGGCTCGCGTACTGCGATGCCTGTATTTAAATCTTTTATTAAAGAAATAATAAATATAGAGGAAACTAGACCATTTAAGGTTGCAAAAAATATTAAAATGATGGTAATTGATCCATCAACTGGAAAGAAAGCAAATTTTGGTGCAAAGAAGTCTATAATTGAAGCTTATAAAAAAAACCGTGTGGAAAAAATGAATTTCGATTTAAATAAAGAATTAAAATATAGATTTAACAGAGATAATATACTACAGTTTTATTAAAATGTCTGAAATAATAAATTACAAAGAAGAAATCAATAAAATAAATCAAAGAATCAAGGAGTTTCTTTGATAAGAATAAAATATATTCAAAACTAGAAAACCTTAATAAAAAAATCCAAACAGCAAATTTTTGGACAAACAAATTAGAAGCAGAAAAAATAATCAAAGAAAAAAATTTTTTCGATGAGCTTATAAGTTCTTATAATTTAAGTGTTAGAGATAGTGGAGATTATGTTGATCTTTACAGTTTAGCAGATGAAGAAAATAATGAAAAATTAAAAAAAGAAATTTTAAACAATCTAATTACATTATTTAAAAAAACAAAAAAAAATGAAGCAAAATGTTTTTTATCAAAAGAAACAGACATACTAAATAGTTATTTAGAAATTCATGCTGGAGCAGGAGGAACAGAAAGTCAGGACTGGGCAGAAATGCTGCGTAGAATGTATATGAAATGGGCTAGTAATAAAAATTATAAAATAAATTTAATAAGCGAACATAAAGGTGACGAAGCTGGAATTAAATCGTCTACTATAAAAATAGAAGGACAATATATCTACGGCTTTTTAAAATCTGAGTCAGGAATTCACAGGCTAGTAAGAATTTCTCCTTTCGATTCAGGCGCTAGAAGACATACAAGTTTTGCGAGCGTATGGGTTTATCCAGTAATAGAGGACAATATTAAAGTGGAAATTATGGAAAAAGATTTAAGAATAGACACTTATAGATCGAGTGGAGCAGGGGGCCAGCATGTAAACACAACGGATAGTGCAGTTAGAATTACTCACTTACCAACAAAAATAGTAGTTCAATGTCAAAATGAAAGATCTCAACATAAAAATAAGGAAACATGTATGAACATGTTAAGAGCAAGGTTGTATGAATATGAAATTAAAAAAAAAGAAAAAGAGGAAAAAAATATTGAAAACTCAAAATCAGATATTGGGTGGGGTCATCAAATCAGATCTTATGTTTTACATCCATATAGAATGGTAAAAGATAACAGAACAAATCATGAAAGCTCAAGTCCTGAAAAGATTTTAGATGGGGATTTAGATGAGTTTTTAGAAAGTAACCTTTATAATTTAAATGGTTAAAAAATTATTATTTTTTATAATTTGCTTATTAATTATAATATTTATTTCAATAGTTTATCTTAACAAATATGGATTAGAGACTAATAAATTTAATTCATTAATTAACGAACAAGTAAAAAAATACGATAACAAATTAGAATTAGATGTAAAAAAAGTTAAAATTTATTTAAAATTAGAAGTTTTATTAAATCCAGAAATAAAAATACAAACTGATAATGCAATTCTAAAATCTGGGAATCACGAAATAAAAATAGCATCTATATCAACCCATATAAATTTGTTGTCATATTTAAAGGGTAATTTTACATTGGATAATATTAAAATCGTAACATTAAATAATAAAATTGAAGATTTAATTTCAATTGCAGCAAAACATGGAAAACCTCAACTAATCATTTTGAATAGTTTTATTCAGCAAGGTTATTTCCAAGCAGTGTTGAAAATAAATTTTGATGAAAATGGAAATGTAAAAAAAGATTTCATACTAAATGGAAAAGTTGTAAACGCAAAAGTTAAACTATTAAATAAAAACGTATTCGAAAATGTTAATTTAGAATTTGAAAAAAAACAAAACTATAATTTAAGCAACGCAAGATTTAGTTATAAAAATATTAAATTTTTATCAGATCTTATAATTATTGATAGTTCAAAAAATAAAATTAGTATTCAAGGAGATATAAGCAATGAAAAAGCATCGATTGATAAAAAAATAATAACCACTTTATTACAAAATGAATTAAATTTTATAAATAATCAAAAAATTGAAATTAAAACGAAAAATGATTTTTATTTTAGATTAGATAAAAATAAAATAAAAGATTTAAAAGTTTCATCTCAAGTTGATATTAAAAATTTAACTATAAATTTAAAAAATAAATTATTTAAAAAATATATAAAAAATTATAATAATTTTATAAATATAAAAAATAATTTACTTGAAATTAATTATCATAAAGAAAAATTAGATGTTAAAGGAAAAAGCAACTATTCTTTAAAAGAGAAAAATGATACAATTGTCTATGAAATAAGTAAAAAAAAGAATAATTATAAATTTTCAACTTCAGCAAGTTTAAATAACAGCAACCTTACATTTGGATTTTTATCTTATAAAAAAAAAAATGATGTTCCTGCAGAAATTAAATTAAACGGTATATTTGAAATAGATAAAAACATTTCTTTTAGAAAAATTTTTTATAAAGAAGGACCAAATTCTTTTGAAATTAATAATTTAAATTTTAATAAAGACTATAAATTCAAAAATGTAGATAAAGTCATTGCAAACTTTGTAAATCAAAACAATAAGAATAATAATATATCTATAAAAAGAAATGGAAAAAATTATGAAATTTATGGAAAGTTATTTGACAGTCAAAAATTAATTGATGATTTACTAAAAATTAAAAATAAAAATTCTATATTTGACAATTTTACTAATATAAAATCAGAAATATCTCTCGATATAAATAAGGCTTACATTGATAATTTTTCTTTTTTTAAAAACTTAAAAGGTAAAATAAAAATTTTTAATAATAAAATTTCATATTTAAATATTTCAGCTTTAGTCAATAACAATAATTTTTCATATAAGATTAAAAAAGATAATAATAATTTATTAACCACTTTATATTTAGATTATCCAGAACCCCTAGTAAAAAAATATAAATTTGTAAAAGGTTTTAAAGGTGGAAGCCTCGATTTTAATTCTGTAAAAAACAATAATACAACTAATGCAAATTTAAAAATTTACAATTTTAAATTGATCGAAATGCCAGCACTTACAAAAATTTTAACTTTGGCTTCCCTTCAAGGAATTGCTGATATATTGACTGGTGAAGGTATCAGATTTGATGAGTTTGATATGAAGTTTTCAAATAAAGCAAATATAATGACAATAGATGAGATCTATGCAATTGGTCCTGCTATTTCAATATTGATGAGTGGTTACATAGAAAGTGAAAAGTTAGTTAGTCTGCGTGGTACATTAGTTCCAGCAACAACCATTAATAAAACTATTGCCTCTATACCTATTTTAGGAGATATCTTAATAGGTAAAAAAACAGGCGAAGGAGTATTTGGCGTAAGTTTTAAAATTAAAGGCTCTCCAAAGGATATGAAAACAACAGTTAACCCAATTAAAACTTTAACTCCAAGGTTTATTACAAGAACTTTAGAAAAAATAAAAAAAAATAATTAAACCAATTTAATTATCATATGATTTTTTTTTCCACATGATAATTTTAAAAATTTTTCATCATTAAAGTTAGATAGTGTAATATTAGATTGATCACTCTCAACATTTTTATTATTTATTTTTATACCATTATTTTTAATCATTCTTCTGACTTCACTTTTTGAATTTAATAGATTAGATATAACGACCAACTCAACTATATTAATTCCACTAGTAAATTTTTCTTTTTTAATTTTTACTGTTGGTAAACCATCTCCAATAGATTTATTTTCAAATGTATTTTTTGCTGTTTTTTCAGCTTTTTCAGCAGCAGTTTTTCCATGCAACATTGATGTTGTTTCGTTAGCTAACAATATTTTTAATTGATTTATATCTTTATTTTTAAAATCTTCTATTTTTTTTATTTCTATATCTGTGAACATTTTTAGGAATCTTATCACGTCTCTATCGTCAGTATTTCTCCAAAATTGCCAATAATCATAAGAAGATAAAAGTTTATTGTCTAACCAAATAGCACCTTTTTCAGTTTTTCCCATTTTTACTCCTGAAGCTAAAGTGATTAAAGGTGTAGTTAGTCCATACACTTGTTTATTAGAATGTCTTTTAATAAGATCAACTCCATTAATTATATTTCCCCATTGATCAGAACCACCTATTTGGAGCAAACAGTTTTTAGATTTATTCAATTCTAAAAAGTCATAAGCTTGCAATATCATATAATTAAATTCCATATAACTAAGAGATTGTTCTCTTTCTAATCTTATTCTCACACTATCAAAACTTAACATTTTGTTAATTGTAAAGTGTTTTCCAATTTCTCTTAAAAATTTTATGTAATTTAGTTTACTAAGCCACTTGTAATTATTTATGAAGATTGGTTTTGTTTTTGGATTTTTTGTTTTTAAAAATATTTTAAAAACTTTTTCAATGTTTTGAATATTTTTTTCGATTTCTTTTTCAGATAAAATTTTTCTTGTTTCTTCCTTCCCAGAAGGGTCACCGATGCGAGTTGTTCCACCTCCTAGCAATACTATTGGTTGGTGTCCATACTTTTGTAGCAATCTTAAACACATAATTTGCATTAGACTTCCAACATGCAAGCTAGGAGCAGTACAATCGAATCCAATGTAGGCTCTTACTTTTTTTTTATTCATCAATAGCTCTAATTCTTCAGAATTAGTGCATTGATTAAAATAATCCCTTTGTTTGAATTCAGATAAGTATGAATTTTCCATATTTTTTAAAAAAAGTGTAGAATCAATATACTTTATTTAATTTAATTAAAAAATAAATATGAATAAAAGTTATTATAGCCTAGGTTTAATGAGCGGAACATCAATGGATGGTATTGATGCTTCAATAATAAAGTCAGATGGTAAAACAAAATATACTGTAATTTTAAACAAATTTTTTAAATATTCTGAAGAAAATTACAAAATTTTAACAAGCCTTAGAAATAATATAAAAAACGTACATGATTTAAAGAAATATAAAAATCAAATAGATTTTGTAGAAAAAGAAATAACTTTATTTCATGCTTTAATTGTTAATAAAATATTAAAAAAAATCAAAATAAAAATTAATTTTATCGGGTTTCATGGGCAGACCATTTTTCATGATGCTAGCAGAAAAGTATCTAAGCAACTAGGAGATGGAAAACTTTTATCAAATTTAACAAAAAAAACTGTTGTGTATAATTTTAGAAAAAATGATTTAAAAAATGGAGGTCAAGGAGCGCCTTTAGCACCTATTTTTCATCAATTAATAATGCAACATTATAAAGTGAAACTACCGGCGTTAATTATAAATATAGGAGGTATTAGTAATATTACTTTTAAAAAACCTGGTAGTAAAATAATCAGCTATGACATTGGACCTGGCAATTGTTTAATTGACCAATGGATGAGACTTAACTCAGATAAAAAATTTGATGAGAATGGAAAGCACGCAAAAAACGGAAAAATAAACAAAGGTCGTTTAGAATATTTATTTAATTTTTATAAAAAGACAGGCCTTAAAAATTATACTTCATATGATATTTATGATTTTAATGTTCAAATTCAATATTTAAAAGGTCTGTCATTAAAAGATGGTGCAGCTACATTAACTGAATATACAGCAGAAATATTACACAAAAAAATATTAGCAGTAAAACAAAATTTTTTCTCAAATATTATACTGGCAGGAGGAGGTAGGAAAAACAAATATTTAATTAAAACTTTGAAAAAAAAAATTAATTTTCCATTAAAAATTATTGATGAGTATGGTATAAATGGTGATTTTGTGGAGTCACAAGCTTTTGCATATCTTGCGATAAGATCTTGTCTTAAATTGTCAATTTCTTTTCCTGAAACTACTGGTTGTCAGAAACCTTGTACTGGTGGAGTTATAGTTAAAAATTTTTAATACACTGCAATTTCTTTTTTAATATAAGAATTCAAATTTTTTTTAAGACCATCTTCAGAATTTGAAAAAAAATGATTTGCTTCAGAAATAGCAGTAAATTCTACTTTTATACCTTTTTGTGAGGCTAATCTTTTATTTAATTCATTTAAATAATTTAATGGAACTAGTTCATCTTTTTTACCATACAAAATAATGCCTGAAGTAGGACATGGTGACAAAAAAGAAAAATCATATACATTCGGTTGAGGCGAAATAACAATAAATCTATTTATTTCTGGTCTTCTCATTAACAATTGCATAGCTATTAAAGACCCAAATGAAAATCCTGAAATCCAACATTGAGAATTATCAAAATTTTCTCTCTCTAACCAGTCTAGAGCTGCAGCAGCATCTGCCAACTCACCTTGTCCATTGTCAAACTCACCATCACTTTTCCCAACTCCTCTAAAATTAACTCGACAAACAGAAAAATCATTTTCAACAAAAACTTTAAATGTATCTATAACAACTTTATTATTCATTGTTCCTCCATACTGTGGATGAGGATGAAGAATCAGTGCTATCGGAGAAGTATTTTTGTTACTTTTATAATATTTCGCTTCTAACCTACCCGCAGGTCCTGGAATGAATATTTCACTAATTTTTTTATCCATAATTGTTAATGATAACTACTTGCAAAAATTTTTTTCTTTTCTACCAAAACCAAGACTAAAAAAGCAAGTTTTAATATTGTGAATACTTGACTATTTTAGTCGGGTATATATATATAAGCCACATAAAATGTGGGATTATGAAGCTAACTACTAAAGGAAGATATGCTGTAATGGCTCTTGCTGATATTGCCAAATTCGACAGAATTTCGCCAGTTTCATTAAGAGATATTTCTTTAAGGCAAGGTATATCTATTCTTTATCTAGAGCAAATTTTTTTAAAATTAAAAAAAAAAAATATTGTAAATAGTGTTAGAGGAATAAATGGTGGTTATAAATTATCTCAAGATGCATCAAAAATTAAATTATCAGAAATATTTAATGCAGTTGACGAAAAAGTTAAAACAGTAAGTTGCAACAAAAATTCCAAAAAAAGTTGTAATGGAAAGTCAACAAAATGTATAACTCATAATCTTTGGGATGAGTTAGAACTATATATTAATAATTTTTTTGAAAAAAAAAATTTAAGTGATTTAATTAATCAACAAAAAGAAAATAGAATTTAAATGAGAGAAAAGGAATTAGAAAAAATTAAAGATTATAAATACGGATTTACTACAGATATTGAAAATGTAAGAGCTCCTAAAGGTCTAAACAAAGAAGTAATAAAATTTATTTCTAAAAAAAAAAAAGAACCTAAATGGATGATGGATTGGAGATTAAAAGCATATGAAAGACTTCAAAACTTAACTGAACCGAATTGGCAAAAACCGAAATATCCTAAAATAAACTATCAAGATCTTTATTACTACTCAGCTCCAAAAAGCATGGATGAAAAACCAAAAAATCTTAGTGAATTAGATCCGAAGTTATTAGAAACTTATAAAAAATTAGGAATACCTTTACAAGAACAAAAAAGATTAAACAATATTGCAGTAGATGCAGTTTTTGACTCAGTTTCAGTTGCAACAACATTTAAAGAAAAGCTAACTGAAAAAGGTGTTATTTTTTGTTCGATATCTGAAGCAATCCAAAAACATCCTGATCTTGTTAAAAAATACTTAGGATCGGTAATTCCTCTTACTGATCATTATTTTGCTACCTTGAACTCAGCAGTTTTCACCGATGGATCTTTTGTTTACATACCTAAGGGAGTTAGGTGTCCTATGGAGCTTTCAACTTATTTTAGAATTAATGCTTCTCAAACGGGTCAGTTTGAAAGAACTTTAATAATTGCTGATGAAGGAAGTTATGTAAGTTATTTAGAAGGATGCACTGCCCCCATGAGAGATGAAAACCAATTACATGCAGCAAATGTTGAATTAATTGCATTAGATGATGCTGAGATAAAATATTCTACTGTTCAAAATTGGTATCCAGGAGACGAAGATGGAAAAGGTGGAATTTATAATTTTGTTACTAAAAGAGGATTATGTAAAGGAAAAAATTCTAAAATATCATGGACACAAGTTGAAACTGGTTCGGCAATTACCTGGAAGTACCCTAGCTGTATTTTAAGAGGCGATAATTCAGTAGGGGAATTTTATTCTATAGCAATCACAAACAATCATCAGAAAGCAGATACTGGAACAAAAATGACTCACATTGGAAAAAATACTAAAAGCAAAATTATATCTAAAGGTATATCAGCTGGATATGCTGATAACACTTATAGAGGACTAGTAGATATAAATAAAAATGCTGTCAATTCAAGAAACTATACTCAATGTGATTCATTATTAATTGGTAATAAATGCGGCGCACATACAGTACCATATATTAGAAATAAAAATTCTTTAGCGAATGTTGAACATGAGGCAACAACTTCAAAAATTAGTGATGAACAATTATTTTACTGTAATCAAAGAGGATTAAATCAAGAAGAAGCAGTTAGTTTAATCGTAAATGGTTTTTGCAAAGAAGTTCTTCAACAATTACCAATGGA
>MDTG01415294.1_pt1 | contig 11649 bp, 12 predicted proteins | sample 811421 | NCBI WGS metagenome assembly MDTG01 (sample SAMN05326645, study PRJNA326480) | marine metagenome | isolation source: seawater | place: Pacific Ocean: South East | collected 2011
CAGCAGAAATGCTAAACTGCTGATATTACAAGGATTTTAAGATAGTGAGACACACAGAAATAAACCACAAATGTTGTAAAGATAGATTTGCCCCTCGCAAACCACTGCTAAATAAGGGCTTGTAAAACTGCGACTATTGAGTGGGAGTGAATTAGAAAATAAGGTTTAAATTATATAGTCGTATGTTTAAAAAAATAGAAATTTGGATTTTATATCTTGTAATACTATTAGGTATTTTAGGTACAATTTTTTTCGGAGTTCTTGTTAGACAGGAATTAGTTGGTGGTATAAAAGCAGGCTGGGTTTCAAAAGCTGCATTAACAATTACTCAAACCACCCTTGATCTTATAAAGTACTTTAAGAAGTATGATTTTGTTACTGTAGACAGGTTCCCGGGGTTGGACGAGTTCAATGGGACTCCAAATAATAATGAATCATATTTGCTTCTTTCAATAATTGATGGTGATATAAATGAGGGAGTAGCAAAGCTTATTGATTTAACTAACTTTGAAGTTTTGCACGTTTGGAATCCTGATATTGATGCATTCAATAATATTGTTAATCAAGTTAATGAATTTAAATATCTAGATAGAGATAGCAACGATTCAAGAGTTGTTATAGGCCATCCAAAACTTGTAAAAGATGGAGGTTTAATTTTTCAAACCGATGCTCCTTTAAGAAAAATTGATGCTTGTTCAAAACTTATTTTTCAAAACTCTGATGATAAATTTCATCACTCCTTAGAAACTGATAGTGACGGTAATATTTGGGTTCCTAGTCGAATATATCCTCAAAGTTTGCCCATTGAGAAAGTTGGAAGGAATATCAGAGAAGAAAGAGGGTTTGATGACGATGCTATAGCAAAATTAAGTGGAAATGGAGAAATGCTTTATGAGAAATCTGTTGCTCAGATCTTTATTGAAAATGGATTGGAATATCTCATATTTTCTGTGAATGGCTCATCAAATTTTCTTGCAGACCCGATTCATCTAAATGACATTCAGCCAGTTAATTTTGATGGTAATTATTGGAAAAAGGGAGACGTTTTTTTGTCATTGAGAAGCCAGTCTATGGTTATATTATATCGACCATCAACAAATAAAATCATTTGGAAAGGAACTGGGCCATTTTTTCATCAACATGATGTAAATATCTTAGATGAGCACAGAATATCAATCTTTAATAATAACTCAAAAAATTTTGCAGATGGAGAATATGTCGATGGGAATAATGAAGTAATTATTTATGATTTTAAGACTGATAAGTATTCTTTATATTTAAATGATGCTCTTGCTGAAAACGAGGTAAGAACAGTTACACAAGGAAGAAGTAAGATACTTCCTAATGGTGACCTGTTCGTTGAAGAAAGTAATTATGCAAGAACACTTTATTTTAACTCAGACGGATCTTTAAGATGGACACATGTTAACAGAGCAGATAATGGGAATTTACATGTATTAGGCTGGTCGAGAATTCTATATACTGACGATGACATAAAAATTGTAAAAAACTTTATTGAAAATAGAGGAACATGTAATGAATAAACCAGTTTTATTGATAACGATATTTTTAATTTCCATTCCGGTGAAAGCATATATTGGTCCAGGAATGGGAGGCGGAGCTTTAGTTGCAATTCTTGCATTCTTCGCAGCGATTTTTTTGAGTATATGGGGAGTTTTGTATTATCCAATCAAACGTGCATTGAAGAACAGAAAAGATAGGAAAGAGTTGTCAAAAAACTCTAATAATCATTCTTAATGATTCACCTTATCCTATTACTAGTTTGCATTTCATCTATTGAATTTTTCGTAAGATTAAATCTCTTATCACACATAAACTCAATTTCAAGTGTGATAAAGAAAGTAACTTGCGTAATTCCCAATAACAACATCAGTGACCATTGGAAGGAAAAGGTAATCCCCGTATATGCACTTAAGATAATGAAATATTCTCTTCAAATAATACTAATTATTTTACTGATAATGTCTTTATTTTTCATTACAAACCTTTTATGTAATAACTTCCTTACATTTACTTTTTCATTGATTGGAATTATAGAATCAATGGTATTTGTATTTGGGTATGTCTACTTAAAAAGATTATTTTTCAAATGAATAACTATTCTTTGTTACAACAAAAATTGCATCAATTTGCACTCTCTTCCAAGTTTTTACGAGAGGTGATGTTTGATATTGAGAGTTCTGCAGTCTCAATCAATCAAACTGACGACAATCATGTTTTTGTTTCTGGTCTTGCACGTTCAGGAACTACTATCTTATTGAATGCAATACATGAATCTAATAAGTTTGCATCACTTTCTTATAAAGACATGCCTTTTATTCTTGCACCCAATCTATGGTCAAAATTATCTTTTAATAAAAAAAATATTGATTTAGTTGAAAGAGCGCATGATGATGGTATTAGAGTGTCTATTGAGTCCCCTGAAGCATTTGAAGAAGTCTTTTGGATGACTTTTGATGAGTATGATATTGATACAAAAGAAAAGTTTAAAAATTATGTGCAACTTATAAATCAGAAATATCAAAAGAGAAGATATCTTAGTAAAAACAACCAAAATATCAGAAGACTAGAACTTATATCTAAGATTTTCCCCCATTCAAAAATATTGATTCCTTTTAGAAACCCAATTCAACATTCATATTCTTTATTATCTCAACACAAAAGATTTATTGAAAACTCAAAGAAAGATAATTTTATATCTAATTATATGAAATGGATTGGTCATACCGAATTCGGTCCTAACTATATTCCTATTCATGACAAAAAATTATGCTTTGAAGATGATTTGACTATCAATCATTGGTTAGAACAATGGTATCTAAGTTACAAACATTGTTTTAATAATCATAAAAACAATGAGAACGTATATTTTATTTGTTATGAGAAGTTTTGTAATTTCAAAGAGTATTGGTCAGAAATATTAAAAATATTAGATATCAAAAAAACTTATGATTTTGAGTTTAAGGAATCCAATAAAGTTATTTCTCTTGAAATGGATGAAGATATTATTCACAAAAGTTTATCTTTGTATAAAGAATTATCTTAGTATGAGTTGCATGAAAAGTTACACGAAATCTCCACTATTGCAATCTAATAGAAGGCAACGCCTATTTAGGTATGATTTTAAAGAAAGAGTCCATATATTATGCTGAAATTTATATGGTAGTGAGGAAGAAAAATAAGAATAAAATAAATCTTTATAATTTAAGCAAAGATTTGAGAATAACCCATATTTATGCATTTTTCTTGTATACTGATATTTAGAATTGTTAACCTTTGCTACTATAATTTTTGTTGCTAAATATAGAATAAAATAATGCCTTTTAAAATTTCAAACAGAGAAGTGGGAGATGACTTCCCCCCTTTAGTAATTGCAGAAATAGGTATCAATCATGAAGGCTCAATTAAAACTGCAAAAGACATGGTTGATGCTGCAGTTGGTGCTGGTGCTGAGGTAATTAAACATCAAACTCATATAGTAGATGATGAAATGTCAGACGACGCCAAAAGGGTAATACCAGGTAATTCTGATAAATCTATTTATGAGATCATGGATAGGTGCTCTCTTTCTGAGGATGAAGAAAAAGAATTAATGGATTATGTTCATTCCAAAAATGCAATCTTTATAAGCACTCCTTTTTCAAGATTGGCAGTTGATAGGCTTGTAAAGTTTAATGTCCCAGCATTTAAAATAGGATCAGGTGAGTGCAATAATTATCCGTTAGTAAAATATATAGCAAGCTTTGGAAAACCAATGATTGTTAGTACAGGCATGAACACCATCGATTCGATAAAAGAAACAGCAAAAATTCTTAATGAATACCGAGTTGACTATGCTTTTCTTCACACTACTAATTTATATCCAACACCTCCAGAACTAGTTCGACTTGGCGCAATGCAAGAAATGATGTCATCATTTCCAGGAATTGAAATAGGCTTATCTGATCATACAACCTCTAATCATGCATGTTATGCTGCTGTAGGGCTTGGAGCAAATATCTTAGAGCGACATTTTACAGATAGCATGGATAGACCTGGACCAGATGTTATTAATTCAATGGATCCGAAAGCTCTAAATGAATTAATTAATGGAGTTAAATTAATTTCTAAAATGAGAGGCGGTCAAAAAAAACCAGCAAAAGAAGAAGAAGTTACTATTGATTTTGCTTTTGCATCTGTGGTTTCGACCAAAGATATTCATATAGGTGAGTCTTTATCTGCAGAAAATATATGGTTAAAAAGACCTAGTGGCGGAGATTTTGGACCTTCAGATTATGAAAATTTATTTGGCGCAATCGCAATAAATGATATTAAAGCTGGAACCCAATTAAAAAAAATCGATTTAGATTAAATATAAATAATTCAACGTAATTTTTTGAGATGATAAAAGACGATCATAAAAATATTCTGGTAGTTGGAACTGGGTCAATAGGGTCTAGACATATAGAAAATTTAATTAAATTTAATTGCAATGTTGGGGCTTATTCTTACAGAAAAGAAAATTTAAGCAAAATTAAAAATATTGCTTATGAAGATACTTTAGATTCAAGCACTATAGGCAAATATGATGGTGTTGTAATTGCAAATAACACAGACGAGCATTTGAAAGTATCTAAACTATGTGTTGAACAAAATAAACCCTTTTATGTTGAAAAGCCAATATCTCATAATATGAATGAAGTTCTTGGGATTAGTGACAAAATAAAAAATATAAATCTTTTTACAAGAGTTGGTTTTATGATGCGGGCTCATCCTAATATAAGCTTTTTAAAGAAATACCTAGAAAAGAGTCCTAAAAAAATATTTTATGTTTCAATGCATGTTGGGCAATGGCTAGAAGATTGGAGGCCTGACACAGACTATCGCAAATGTTATAGTGCGGACCAAGAAAAGGGCGGGGGAGTAATTCTAGATTTAATCCATGAGCTTGACATTGCATTTTGGCTTTTTGGCGAAATAGATGAGGTATTCTGTTTTAAAAATAAAATAAGTAAGCTGGACATAAGTACAGAAGATTATGCTCACATTTTACTAAAATCAAAAGAGGGTTTTACAGTGGATCTTAATTTAGATTATTTAAGCTCAGTGTACAAAAGAGGAATGCATATAATTATGGATGGTGAAAACATTGAATGGAATTATGTATCAGGAACTATAACTCTATTTAACAAATCTAATCCACAGGGACTCGAAATTGAAAAGCTTGATAATAGTTTTAAAAGAAATGATATGTTTGAATCAACCATGAAAGATTTTATATCTAATTTAAATATTAATAACAATGATTTAGATTATTGTGATTTTTATCAGGGAGCTTACTCTCAAATGTTAGCAACTAAGTCTCACGAATCTTCGGATCTTGGTCGCTGGGTAAAGTTATGAGAGTTGTTTGTTTTATATGTGCTAGGAAAGGATCAAAAGGCCTCCGTAATAAAAATATAGATAAGATATGTGGAAAGCCTTTGATTGTATGGTCTATTGAGCAAGCAAAAAACTCTAAATTAGTTGATGAAATCGTTGTCTCTACTGACTGTGATAATATTGCATCAGTTTCAAGAGATAACGGTGCAAAAGTATACTTTATGAGACCCGATCATTTATCAGATGATGAAAGCGGTAAATGGCAAGTTTGGCAACATGCAATTACTGAGTATCGAAAAATTACAGGAAATGATATGGATATATTTCTAGATTTAGATTGCACCTCTCCATTGAGAAACGTTTCAGATATCGATAACGCAATTAATTTATATATAAGTTCCAATGTAGACGCTGTCTTTAGTATTTGCGAGGCAAAGAAAAACCCATACTTCAATATGGTTGAATATAAAAATAATATTTTACAACTTTCCAAGAAGTTAGATTCTAGAATTGTTAGAAGGCAAGATGCTCCAAAAGTATATGAGCATGCTGCTTCAATATATGTAATTTCACCAAATTTTCTTCTGAAAGGAACCGGCCTGTTAGATGGGAATGCAATTGGTTATGAGATGCCAAATGAGCGATGCATAGATATTGATTCAAATTTTGACTATAGATTGGTTGAATTTTTGATGAATTCTGAGGGGTTAGCAGATGTATGATAATAATTTAAAGGATAAAGTGGTTTTGATCACAGGTGCTTCAGGGTTATTGGGTTCACAATATGCTGAATGCTTGGCTCAAAATAATGCAAATCTTATCTTATGCGATATTGATGAAAAGAAAGTTATAACCAAAGCTGCCTACCTCCAAGAAAAATATCAAATCAAGGCTATTGGACTTTACTGTGATGTAAGGAATAAATCTTCAATAGAAGATTCGGTAGAAAGTGGCGTTGAGTATTTTGGTAAACTTACTTCGGTCATTAATAATGCAGCAGCTACTGGAGAATTTTTACTTAAAAGAGGAGAAGTTTTTACAAATCTTGCTGACTTTGATCTAGATGTTTGGGATGAAACTATTAAAACCAATCTGTCAGGGCCTTTTTTAGTTGCACAAGCAGTGGAAAAGCACCTTAAGAAAAACAAAGGTGGTTCAGTAATTAATATTTCAAGTACATATGGCGTAGTTGGCCCTGATCATAGAATTTATGAAGGCTTGGATTTTAATTCTGCAGTTGCATATGCAGCCTCAAAGGCAGGTATTCACGGACTAACTAGATGGTTATCTACTTATTGGGGAAAATATGACATTAGAGTTAACTCAATGGTACCTGGTGGAGTTTATAATAATCATGACCCTATATTTGTTGAGAGATATTCAGAAAGAACTCCCCTCGGCAGAATGGCAGACAAAGAAGATATGCCAGGTATGATTTTATACTTAGTTTCAGATATGTCTAAGTATTGTACAGGTCAACAATATTTTGTTGATGGAGGATGGACAGCAATTTAATCTATTATTTTAATGAAATTATTATTTTTAACAGGTACGCGAGCAGATTATGGAAAGATAAAATCTTTAATTGATATCACCTGTAAACAAGGTTATGAAACTTCTATCTTTGTTACTGGAATGCATATGCTTAGTCTCTATGGATCAACTCATGAAGAAGTTACCGAGAACCATATAAAAAATACAAAAATATATAAATTTATTAATCAAAACCTTTCAAGCACTATGGATGAAGTAGTATCCAAAACTATATTTGGATTATCGGACTATGTTAAAGAAAATAGACCTGACTTTATAATTATTCATGGTGATAGAGTTGAAACTCTAGCAGGAGTTGTTGTGGCTACTTTAAATAATATTCCTTCAGTTCATATTGAGGGAGGGGAAGTATCTGGTACGGTTGATGAAATGATCCGACATTCTGTATCAAAGCTAGCTTCTTTTCATTGTGTATCTAATGATGATGCTAAATTAAGGTTATTACAGATGGGAGAATCCAATGAAAAAATTAGTGTTGTTGGCTCACCAGATGTTGATTTGATGTTAGGCAAGTCTTTACCATCAATAAATGATGTTAAAAAACACTACGATATTAATTTTGATAAATATGGAATACTATTGTTTCATCCGGTAACTACTGAATCAGATGAAACTCAAAATCAAATAGATATAATTATTGATGCTATTGAGAGATCGAATAAAAATTTTGTTGTCATTTATCCCAACAATGACTTAAGTTCAGATCACATAATTAGAAAATATGATAACCTATCCAAAATTTTTAGAGTATTCCCATCTATGAGATTTGAATATTTTATAACTTTACTCAAAAATGCAAATATTATAGTTGGAAATTCTTCAGCTGGAGTAAGAGAAGCTCCCTATTTTGGTATTCCAGTAATCAATATAGGATCTAGGCAGAATGACAGATCTACTGCAAATAGTATTATCAATGTTAATTTCGACAAAGATGATATTTTGTTAAATATTAATAATTATTTTGATGTTAAGTTTGATGAATCACAAAATTGGGGTATTTTAGGGACTGATCAAATGTTTTTGGATGCAATTAAGAAGTTTGATAAAGATGGTTCTTCTGTTCAAAAATATTTTGTAAACATATAGGGGTAAGTATGAACCAAGATATAAGTAATTTTTCATTGGATTCTTTTAATGACGATGCTTTATGTAAAGACTACTTTAATTTATTTAATTTTGATGAATTACTTGGTCTTGAATTAGCAAAAGGGAATAGCAATAATAAAATTTCTACGAATGTTGACCACGAATATGAAGTTCCTTATGGTGTTGAACTTAATGACTTATGTAGATTGCACTGGATTTGTTTAAATAGAAAAAGTATGCAAATCCTTGAGTTTGGTAGCGGATACAGTACTTTAGTTTTTGCAAATGCTTTAAGAATATTAAAAGATTCTTATGAGCCATGGGCAATTGAAAATACTAGGATTGATAATCCATTTAAAATATTTTCTGTTGATGAAAGTGCTGAATTTGCAGAAATTACAAAATCACGCTTACATGGATATGAAGACCTCATAGACGTTTCAGTAAGAGATGTTTATATGACAGAATACAATGAAAAATATTGCACATTATTTGATAGTCTGCCAAATGTTCTTCCTGACTTTATTTATCTTGATGGCCCAAGTCAATTTGCCACACATAATGAGATTAACGGATTTTCTATCAACGAAAAGTTTAGAATGCCAATGGCTGCTGATATACTTAAATTTGAGTATTTTCTCGAACCTGGAGCAATAGTATTGGTTGATGGCAGAACGGCTAACGCAACTTTCTTAAAAAATAACCTTCAACGAAATTGGAAATATTTTCATGATTTTCGGGGAGACTTTCATCTTTTTGAATTGCAAGACAGTTTCCTCGGAAATATAAATAAAAATAAATTTGATTTCTGTACAGATGGAAAATGGCTGCTTAATTTATGAATGTGTTGTTACCGTTTGACTCCTAAGATAAATACTTAAGCATGCGTTATTCAGACTTGATTAATATTACTGTTTTTATCTAAAGGGCAACCATTTTTATGGGTTTAAAAAATTTTTCTAACCAAGAATATGAATTGTGGCGTTATTTGGTCCAAAGATTAAGGTATCTTCACTGCCTAAATAATCTGATGTTAAACTTAAAAAAACAAATATAAAACATACTAATTTCGATTTTACCTTTTATGAATACACTTAAAGAAATCTCATTAATTATTCCAAGCAAGAATGCAGAATCAAAATTAACTCAATTACTAGAATGTTTATCAGGATGGATAGTAATTCCAAACGAGATTATCATAATTGATTCATCTCTAGAAAAATATCAAATTTCGAAGAATTTTGGACGATTTGTTAAAGAGTCTGGAATACGATTAATAATAATTTATAAGCAAAACCTTTATCCCGGTCATGCCCGAAATATTGGAATTAATTCTTCAACAAATGATTTATTAGCCTTTCTTGATACCTCTACCCAGCCAACTAGTAGGTGGCTGTGTAGTGGCATAAACATTATGGATTTAAACAAATCAGACGGTGTTTGGGGTAGTACTTTTTATCAGGCTAGTACATTTAATACAAAAATTTTTAGAGCATGTACTTATGGTGAATTTCCTATTAGAACTTTTCCAGGAAGTATCTTAGATAAAAAAATATTCAATAGATGTGGCCTATTTATTGAGAGCGCTCGAGCAGGTGAAGATGGAGACTGGATGAGCAGAGCAGATCTTCAAGAAATTAATATAGCCACTTCGGAAGAGATTTTAAATTATGACCAACTTAACTCTATGAGCATTAAAAAATTAATAAAAAAATGGTTTAGAAATAATGTGTTTGGTGCAAAATTACCATTTTATAGAGCGCATAGAGATTTTTATTACTATGCCATTTCTTTTGTTGCAGTAGTAATAGCATTTAATTGGAATTGGATTTTAGCTTCATGGGATGAAGAAAGTAATTTCTATATCCCAAATATTACAAAAATAAGCATATTAATTATTTTAATTATCTATATTTTTATGAGGGGTATATTTCTTCCTAGAAAAAAGGGAGTAAATCTAAGCTTTATTTTCCCAATTAACTTTATATTTATTTGTTTATTATCGGCACTCCTAGATTTAACAAAAGCTTTGGCTTTTGCTTACTCCAAATTTAATAGATAATTAGTATTATTTTAACGTATGAAATTTATTGAAATTCTTTAATCTAGAATTATAAATTTCATCAAAAAAATTATAAAAAGAAACCATGCACCAATACTGATATCAGATTTTTTTCCTGCTGCAAATTTAAGAACAACATATGAAATAAATCCTATAGCTATTCCGTTAGCTATTGAAAAAGTTAATGGAATCATAATAATCATAATTAGAGCAGGCAAAAGTTCAGTATTATCTGACCAATCGAGCTTCTCCATTCCACCAAGCATTAAAATTGCAACATAAATAAGAGCCCCTGCTGTTGCATAACTTGGAACCATAGATGCAAGAGGTGAGAAGAAAATTGCTATTAAGAAAAATATACCTACCGTTATTGCAGTTAATCCCGTTCTTCCTCCAGCCTCCACACCTGCTGAGCTCTCAACATAACTTGTAACAGGCGAACAGCCAAAAAATGATCCAGCAACACTTGCTGTGCTATCAGCCTTTAGAGCATTATCTAAATTTTTAATTTCACCAGAGTCATTTATTAAGTTTGCCCGAGACGCAACACCAAGAAGTGTGCCTGCAGTATCAAACAGATTAACAAAAAGAAAGGAAATAATAATACTTATCATTGCAACATCTAGAGCTCCAATAATATCTAACTTAATTAATATTGGCATCAAATCAGGCGGAGAAGATACAAAGCCATTAAAGTTAATTAAACCAAGTAGCAAGCCTGAGATAGTAACTGCCAAAACTCCTATAATTATTGCACCCGCTACTTTCCTTATAGCTAATATCAAGATCAACAGAAAGCCCATGGCTGCAAGAAATGTTTCAATTTTATTAAAATCACCCATACCTAAAAGAGTTGCTTCATTTTGAACAATAATCCCACCCGTTTTTAAGCCAATAAAACCGACAAATAAGCCAACACCTGCTCCCATAGCAATTCTTAGATTCATTGGAATGCTATTAAGCATCCACTGTCTTAAGGGAGTAACGCTGATGATTACAAATAATATTCCAGCTAAAAAGACTGCTCCAAGAGCTACCTCCCAAGAATAACCCATTTCTCCAACAACTGTATAGGTAAAGAAAGCATTCAACCCCATCCCTGGAGCTAAACCAACAGGCCAGTTCGCATAAAGACCCATTGCAAAACATGCAATAGCAGCAGCAATACATGTGCCAACAAAACTTGCACCATAATCCATTCCACTTGATGCCATCATTTGCGGATTTACAAAAATAATGTAGGCCATTGTAATAAAAGTAGTAAAGCCTGCTAAAAACTCTTGTTTTATATTTGTATTATTAGCTCGAAGATCAAAAATTCTTTCTAAAATTAGTTTCATGGGTGTGAAGAAGTTTAATTAAATTACAATTTAAACTAATTAAATGTTTAAAACAAAGAGTTTTTTATCTTTTGGCATATATATTGCATGTTTTAATATGAAGCTATGATAAAATTTGATGTTCAAATTTTACATCTAACATTATTTTGGGGAAACCAATGAAAACATCTCTTTATTTTAAAAAATTATCTATTTTATCAACCTTTTTTCTAGCATTTTGCCTAG
>MDTG01025643.1_pt1 | contig 11648 bp, 12 predicted proteins | sample 811421 | NCBI WGS metagenome assembly MDTG01 (sample SAMN05326645, study PRJNA326480) | marine metagenome | isolation source: seawater | place: Pacific Ocean: South East | collected 2011
AATTTGTGGATTTTTAAGTTAAAACTGTTTACTACAAAAAAATTAAACAAACCTGATTTCAAATTTATTTGCTAAATAAGCTTTATAAAGCCTTAATAATCTAATCCTCAATTTTTATAAAATTTCTATTATGTTAAAAGTATTAACCATTGATAAAGGGATACATCAATGGTTTTAAAGTTTTACTATTCATCTAGAAGATGAACTCCATCTCCAATATCTGATTTAAAGTCACAATATTTTTCAAAAACTAATCCAACTTTTCTCATGGATTCTCCTAATTCGTCATTAAATTTATGCCAATCAGTGGATTCCTTTTCTGGTAAAGTCCAACCTTGAGTTTCCACCATACTTGTTATTACAGTGTAGTCCCATTCTATGTATGCCATTAAATTAATTTAGTAATAAATAATTTATCTCAATTATAAACTATATGAATGATCGAATAAATAATTTTATACTATCAAATTATCCAAAATTTAATTAACTGAAATTTTAAAAAATTTTTAAAGCATACTTTCAAAATCTTATGATAGGTTTATACATATTTATTCTTTTTGTAATGGCTGTACTACCAAAAAGATTCAAAAGAATTAAAGACGTTCTAAATAAGCGTATTGACAATCTAACCGTATTAATAGAAGCAGTTAATAAGCCGCATAATCTATCTGCAATATTAAGGACATGTGATGCTGCAGGTGTTTTTAATGCAAACTTTATTTGCGAAAAAAATAAAGTTAAAACTTTTAATAGTACCGCTCAGGGCAGCCAAAAATGGGTTAATTTGATCAATCATCCTACATCAACTGCAGCTGTATTAAATCTGAAGAAAAAAGGTTTTAAATTATTTGGGACAACATTAAACAAAAGCTCTAATGATTATAGAAAATTTGACTATACTTCTAAAACTTGTTTTGTTCTAGGGGCAGAGAAATGGGGTCTCAGTGAGAGTTTGATTGATGAAGTTGATGAATATATCTTTATACCCATGAGCGGAATGGTGCAATCCTTAAATGTTTCTGTAGCTGCATCTATTTTACTTTTTGAAGCTATTAGACAAAGAGAATTGCAAGGTTTAATTCCTAAGAATGGAGAGGGTTTAGATAAAAAAGAATACGAAACAACTTTATTTGAATGGAGTTATCCTGAATTAATAGATAAGTTTAGAAAATCAGGTAGAAATTATCCGAAATTAACCGAAAATGGGGAAATTAATTATGAGATATAAATTATAGATATTTACAACTTAATTAGATAATGATTCCTCAAAACCCTCTCCAAGGAAAGATAGTCCTAAAACAAGCATAAACATAGCCAATCCAGGGAACAAGGCAGTCCACCAAATACCTGTAGGTAAAGCAGATAATGCAAGGTTTAAATCACTTCCCCATTCTGGAACATTTGCTGGAACTCCTAATCCTAAGAAACCTAAACTTCCTAAGACAAGAACTGCATCAGCAGCATTCAATGTTAGAAGTATAGGTAAAGGTGTTAAAACATTTGGAAGAATATACTTATAAATTATTGTAAAAATACTAGCTCCAGAAACTATTGCAGATTCAATATAAGTCTCCGATTTAATAAGAATGGTTTGGTTTCTTATTAGCCTAAAATACTGCGGAGAGTAAACAATACACAATGCAAATGCTGCATTAAATATTCCTTTACCAAGAATAAAAGCCATAACAACTGATAATAAAATAACTGGTATTGAAAAGATAGTATCCATTACAAGAGATAAGGATTTATCAATAAATCCACCTAAAAAACCACTTAATAATCCTAATGGCAAGCCTATACTAATCGCAAAAAACATTGCTAAAAAGACTATTTCAATTGCAATTGTTGACCCTTGTAATGTTCTTAAACAAACATCTCTACCTAATCTATCAGTTCCACAAAAATGTTTAAATGATGGAGCTGCATATATTGGATTATTTAAACTAAAAGCAGAATTTTCAAATATATTATTCATATCAAATATTTTCATTAGAATTACAATTACGATGTAAAAAAAGACTATAAACAAACCTATCTTTCTGATTCTTTTTGAAAGTTTATTTGTAGAATTTAATTTATACAAATTTATAAAGATTATTAAATAAAATATAACTTCAGTTTTTTAATTTTTGAAGCTTGTTGTTTTAAATCAATAATTTAATTATTGATTTAATTTAAGTACTGCCATAAAAGCTTCTTGAGGAACATCAACTTTACCCATCGCTTTCATTCTTTTTTTACCTTTTGCCTGTTTCTTTAATAATTTTTTCTTTCTAGAAATATCACCCCCATAACATTTTGATAACACATCTTTCCTCAAAGCACTAATGCTCTCACTAGCAATAATACGACTACCAATAGAGGCCTGAATAGGTATCTTAAATTGTTGCTTTGGAATTAGATCCTTCAGTTTTTCAACCAAACCTCTACCTATTCCGTAGGCTTTATCTTTATGAACTATTGAAGTTAGAGGATCTGCTCGTTCTGAATTTATTAATACATCTAATCTTACTAAATCATTTTTTCTATATCCTATTAAATGATATTCCATTGAAGCATAGCCTTGAGTCCTACTTTTCATTTGATCGAAAAAATCAGTGACGACTTCTGCTAAAGGTATTTCATAAATTAAGGTTACTCTATCAGTGGTTATATATTTCATGTCTAAAAAGATTCCTCTTCTTTCTTGGCATAAACCCATTAATGTTCCATTAAACTCATTAGGCGAATAAATTTCCATTTTAACGTAGGGTTCTTCTATTGATTCTCTTAATTGAGGATCAGGTAAGGTTGAAGGATTATCAATTAATAAATTTTCACCATCATTAAGATTAACCTTATAGATAACAGAGGGAGCTGTAACTATTAAATCCAAGTCATATTCTCTTTCTAATCTTTCTTGTACAATTTCCATATGAAGCAATCCTAAGAATCCACATCTAAAACCAAATCCCATAGCGCTACTTGTTTCAGGTTCATATTTCAATGCTGCATCAGATAATTGAAGTTTTTCTAAAGATTCTCTTAAATCAGGATATTGATCTGCATCTGTTGGAAATAATCCACAAAAAACCATAGGATTAGCTTCTTTATAACCAGGCAATGCTTCCTGTGAGGGAGAATTAAGAAGAGTAATTGTGTCGCCCACCCTAGCATCTGCGACTGATTTAATAGATGCGGCCAAATAACCAACTTCTCCAGCATGCAATTCTTTCACTTTTTGCTGATCCGGAGCCATAATTCCTACCTCGTCTAGTTCATAGAACTTTTGACTTGCCATAAGCAAAATTTTATCTTTTATGTTTATAGATCCTGAAACTACTCTAAAATATACAATAACGCCTCGATAAGAATCATAGTAAGAATCGAAAATAAGAGCCTGTGTTGGCATCCCTTTATTTTCACTAGGAGATGGGATATTTTTAACGATTGACTCCAAAATATTTTCAATCCCTTCACCTGTCTTAGCAGAGCAATGAATTGCATTTGATGTATCTAATCCTATTATTTCTTCAATTTCTTTTTTTATTTTTTCAGGATCAGAACCTGGTAAATCAACCTTATTTAAAACTGGAATTATTTCTAAGTTATTCTCTAAAGCCAAATATACATTTGCTAAAGTTTGAGCTTCAACTCCCTGACTTGCATCAACTACTAATAATGCGCCCTCACATGCTTGTAATGATCTACTAACTTCATAAGAAAAATCAACATGTCCAGGGGTATCAATTAAGTTCAGAACGTATTCTTCAGAATCTTTTGCTTTATATCTCATTCTGGCAGCTTGTAACTTTATTGTAATTCCCCTCTCCCTCTCAAGATCCATACTGTCTAAAAATTGATCTTGCATATCCCTATTTGAGACAGTTCCTGTATCTTGAAGCAGCCGATCGGCAAGTGTAGATTTACCATGATCAATATGTGCAATAATACAAAAGTTTCTTAATTTGGAAACTGAAATATCTGTCATATTTTTTTATCCAAAAACATTTTATATATTTTGATTCTAGCTAATTATGATTCTTGGTGAAAACCAAGAATGGCATTATTTCTTCTTTTAATGTTATCTTGATATTCTTTATTTGAAGAATTTTGAAAAGATATCAAATGACTTAATTTTTCTTCTAATGTCTCAGTATCTTGTTTCAACAAACAAGATTTTTCTATTACTTTACACATTATTTGAACTGCTGTACTCGCTCCTGGCGAAGCTCCTAATAATGCTGATAATGATCCATCTGCAGATGTAACTACTTCAGTCCCAAATTTCAAAACACCTCCTTGCTTTGTCTTTTTGATAATTTGAACTCTCTGCCCTGCCTCTTTTAATAACCAATCGCTAGGTAATGCAGAAGGCATAATTTTTTTTAAACTTTTTATTCTTGAAGAATGATTCTTTAAAGATTGAGAAATTAGATAATTTATTAAATCAAAATTATTAAAACCTACATCAAGCATTGAGAATATATTATCTTTTTTAACCGAATTGAACAAATCAAAGTACGAGCCTTTTTTTAAAAATTTTGTAGTGACTCCAGCAAAAGGTCCATATAATAAAAACTTTTTACCTTTAATCCATCTTGAATCTAAATGAGGAACTGACATTGGAGGAGAACCAATATCAGCCTTTCCATAAACTTTTGCATTATGCTTTGAAGTTAAATTTACATTATCACTAATAAGCCATTTGCCGCTGACTGGGAATCCTCCATATAATTTACTTTCTGGTATTCTTGATTTTTGAAGAAGATTAATAGTTTTACCTCCTGCTCCAAGGAAAATATAGTTTGTCTTAACCGAAATTTCATTATCATTTTGTCTTAGAAATAATTCCCATTTATCTTTACCAAGTCTATTTAAATTAATTAGCTCCGTTAAAAATTGAACTTCAACATTATTAGTTGATTGAAGATAAGAAAAATATTCATTAGTTAATGATTCAAAATTTATATCGGTACCTCTTTGTATTCTCGTAGCAGCTATTTTTTCATTTTTGTTTCTATTTAAAGTAATTAATGGAGCCCAAGAACCAATTTCACTGTAAGAGGAGGAATATTCCATCTCTTGAAATTCTTTGAATTTCTTCATATGTAAATATCTTTTATGTAAAAAGTCTGAGTTTTCATAACCATTTACAAAACTAATGTGTGGAACAAATTTTAAAAATTTATTTATATCAATCTTGCCCGACTCATACAACGAAGCCCAAAATTCTAAAGACATTTCAAATGCACTATTAATTTGTAGTGCTTTATCCATTTCAAACTGACCATCATTATTAATAGGGGTATAATTCAATTCACAATTTGCTGCATGACCAGTACCTGCATTATTGAATGCCCCTGTACTTTCTAGTCCTGAAGAATCTAATTTCTCGATAATCAATATTTGTGCAGAAGGTAAAATCTCAGAAATTAATATTGCAAGAGTTGCACTCATTATCCCAGCACCTACTAAAACAGCATCATATTCAGAATTTTTTTTATCAGATAGTTTAACTTTCACTTTAATAATTAGGTTATCTTTTGCAAAGAATGAAATTCTCTTCTAGGCTAATTATAAGTTAACTAAAAATTATGAGTTCTGATACACTTGCACTCACAAATGAAAATGTAGAAAAAGTTCTTGATGAACTGAGACCATTTTTAATTTCTGATGGTGGAAATGTAGAAATAGCAGAGATTGATGGTCCAATTGTAAAAGTTAGACTTCAAGGCGCATGTGGAAGCTGTCCTAGCAGCACTATGACTCTCAAGATGGGTATTGAGAGGAAGTTAAAGGAAATGATTCCCGAGATAAGTGAAGTTGTTCAAGTCTTATAAAATTAAACTTTATTGTTACTTTGTTTCTAATTCCTTGTGCAAAGCAGTTTTATAGTCTAAACAATCTATTGGTAAACCTTGTCCGATAGCTATTAATAGAGGAGCAAGTAAGCCAACTGTAAAAACTAAATTTGATTGATTAACTTCATTTTGACTTAATGCAAAAGTAATAAGATAAATAAATGTCAAATACAAATGCAATGATAAAAATTCTTTAGGCTTAAGAGCAGGCCATCTGAGAGTATTCCCCAAAAAGTATAAAAAACCAGTCATATAAAAATAGAATTTTGTATTTATTATTATCTCTATAAGATTAATGCTTAAGATGAATTTATTATCATAAATTAACTTAAAATAATATTTAAATAAAAATTAAAAATTAAATTTTCTTAATCGAGATAAAGACATTTAAATTTTATTATTGTATAATTAATAGACGTAGCTTTGCTACAATTCGTTCACTCTATTTTAGAGCGCAGTTCGAGCTATACCAGGGAACGGGGGATAGCCGTTTTGTTAAATCGAATCATGACTAAACTTATTTATAGAGGTAAAACTTACTCTCAAAATAAAAACAATCCAAAAAAACAATTCGTTGAACTCACTTACAGAAGAAATGTTTACTCAAACCGCCAAATTAAAGTTGATAAAAGTAAACAAGAACTTCTTCTTACATATAGAGGTATAAACTACCATATATAACTAAACAAATAAAAACCCCTTTTTTAAGGGGTTTTTATTTGGCTATATTAGAAATAAATTATTAAATACTATGACAAATAATTGCTGTGGTGATAATGTAAAAGACTTTGATAATAATAAATTAAATCATAAAAAAGCTATTCAACAAAGATACGGAGCTGCAGCGATAGAGAAAGAAAGTTGCTTATGTACACCAGTATCATTTAATCCTAAATATCTTGAAGCTATTCCAGACGCTGTAATCGAGAAAGATTATGGTTGTGGAGATCCAACAAAATGGGTAAAAAAAAATGATATAGTTCTTGACCTTGGAAGCGGTAGTGGAAAGAATGCATTTATTTGTGCACAGATTGTAGGCAAGGGTGGGAAGGTTATAGGAGTTGATCAAAATTCTGATATGTTAAATCTATCTCGTAATTCATTAAAAGAATTTTCCATAAACATTGGTTACCAGAATACTGAATTTATAGAGGGTTCTATAGAAAAACTCGAACAGTTAGATAAAAATAGTTATCCAATAATTAAAAGTTCTTCTATAGACATTATTCTAAGTAATTGTGTTTTAAATTTAGTTGATCCAAAATCAAGGCAAAATCTACTAATTAATATAAAAAGAGTTCTTAAAAAAAATGGCAGAATTGCGATCAGTGATATTGTTTCAAATAAAAAAGTACCCTTAAGATTGCAAAATGATCCTGATTTATGGAGTGGTTGCATTAGTGGAGCTTGGTATGAACCAGAATTAATTAATGATTTTAAGAGTTTAGGTTTTAAAAATTTAAAATTTGCTGAACGAAGCGAAGATCCATGGAAAGTTATAGAAGATATTGAATTTAGAACAGTTACATTAACTGGTAATCTTTAATTTTAAAAAGGGAATTTTATATGAGTAAAAGTTTAAGAGATCAGATTCCAGGATTAAATAATAAAACATATTTTAATTATGGTGGTCAAGGTCCATTACCTAATCCATCTCTTCAAGCGATAATTGGAAGTTGGGAAATAATTCAAGACATAGGTCCTTTTACAAATAATGTTTGGGATTTTATTAATAAAGAAGTTATTTCTACAAAAATAGTTTTATCAAAATTATTTGGAGTTAAAAGAAAAAATATTGCTTTTTCAGAAAACATATCAACTGGAATTGTTCTTCCATTGTGGGGCATGAATTTTGAAAATAGAGATGAATTATTAATTAGTGATTGCGAGCATCCCGGTATTGTTGCAGCTTGTAGAGAATTATGCCTCAGAAATAATTTGAAATTAAATATTTTTCCTATACAAAAGATTAAAGGATTAAATGAAGAAAAATTTATGTCGGAGATATTTAACTATATAAACAAAAATACAAAAGTAATTATAATTTCGCATATCCTATGGAACTTTGGATTTAAAGTCCCTATAAAAAAACTAAGGGAAAGTATAAATCATTTAAAAAGTATTCCTTATTTAATTATTGATGGGGCACAAAGTTTTGGTCATATTGATATTAATGAAGAAGTAAAAGATTCTGATATTTATGCAATTACATCACATAAATGGGCTTGCGGTCCTGAAGGATTAGGAGCATTCTTTGTTTCAGATAGATTTATTAAAATATCAAAACCAACCATTATTGGATGGAAATCACTCAAAAGAGAACAAGGTATTTACGAGCCTTTTAATAATCTCTATCAAGAAGATGCTAGAAAATTTGAAATTGCCACTTCATGCATCCCACTTTTAGCTGGACTTAGAAAATCTATTTCTCTTTTAGAGTTAGATAAGATGCAAGAAAAAAGACAGAACGCCATTAGGTCAATGAGCAATAAATTATGGATTGAATTAAATAATTTAGAAAATGTAGATTTAATTTTAAATTATCCATTAAATAATGGAATAGTAAGCTTTGATATTAAGAAAATCGCAAATAAAAATATTGTCATAAACGAACTTGGGAAAAAAAATATTTGGATAAGAGTAATTGAGGATCCTAAATGGTTTAGAGCCTGTGTGCATCAGATGTCTTCTTTAGAAGATATTAATTATCTAGTTGAACAAATAAAATTATTAATTTAATAGTTATCTTCACCAACAGATTTCAGAATTATCCCAAGCCAAAAATTTACCACTATTTGAAGGGTCTTGGTTCTTAATAATATCAATTAAATACTTTGAAGCTTTTTCTGTAGAAAATAATTTATTTTCAGGAACAAATCTCTGAAATGGTTTTGATAAATTTGTATTCACCGTGCCAGGATGTAGAAGAGTTATTACAGCCTGAGGAAACTTTCTAGCCCATTCAATACTTAAAGATTTAAACAATTGATTTTGAGCAGATTTTGCTGCTCTGTAAGAGTACCATCCTCCAGTTTTATTATCTCCAATACTTCCAACACGAGCGCTTATAGTTGCAAAATTAAAAGGAGAATCCTTTGGAATAAATTCTTCAATAGTTTTTGCAAGAAGAATTGGAGCAATTGCATTTATTGAAAAGCTCTCGATTAAATTTTCTTTTTCTAAATGCTGTAATCTTTTTTCTGGAATCAAATTTTCACTATGTAGTCTTCCAGTTGCATTAATCACAAGTCTTAATTTATTTGATTGATTAAGAATTTTATCTCTTAAATTTTCAAGAGAATTTTTATCCTCAATATCTAATTCCCAAAATCTCGAGAAATTATTTTTTCTTCCACATAAAATAACTTCTAATTCATTTTCATGAGAATCTAGATCTTCTGCCATTTGTCTACCTATTCCACCAGATCCAATAATTAAAGCTAAACCATTCATTTTTTTTTTTTGAATTTATAGTATATTTTTAGGATATTTTTTATGAAACTGCGTAAATAAATAATTCATAGTTTAGTTAATAAATATCAAGTTTCTAACTTTTTTATCAATAATTCGGAGGCTACTTTTCTATCATCAAAATCGATTGTTTTACTTTTCAATATCTGATAATTTTCATGACCTTTTCCAGCAATTAAAATAATATCATTGCTGTTTGCGAAATTTATAGCTTTTTCAATTGCGCAGTATCTATCAATTTCAACATGAATTTTATTATTATTATCTATGCCAGATAAGATATCTTTAATAATTAAATCAGGATCTTCTGTCCTTGGATTATCGGAAGTAATAAAAATATAATCTGATAATTTTTCTGCTATTGTCCCCATTATTGATCTCTTCTTAGAATCTCTATCACCTCCACAACCAAAAACTGTGATTAATTTACCTTCTGAAAAATTTTTTAAGGACTCTAAAACATTTTTGAGGCCATCAGGAGTATGAGCATAATCTACTATTACGTTTGGCAGTAATTCAGTCTTATCATTTTCATTTATTATAATTCGTTGCATTCTCCCAGGAACTCCAGGAAATGATTTTAAAGAATTACATATCTCCTTCAATGGGAACCCTAACCTATATAAAACAGTTACTGCCTGAATTGCATTCATTAAATTAAATTCACCCAACAAAGGAATAAAAATTTCAATTGTCTCAGAGGGAGTATGAAAAAGACAGTATGAACCATTTTTAGTTATATTTTTATTTGAAACATAAAAATAATTTTGATTATTAATCAATTCTTTTTCTTTTTTAATTGAAACTCCAATACATGAAGATTCAATATTATTTAATAACTTAGAACCCCAATCTTGATCAATATTAATGACACTAAAAGAATCTTTAGAGATTAGGTATGGATATTTAAATAACTGCATTTTTGTTTGAAAATATGATTCCATATCAACGTGATAATCCAAGTGGTCTTGAGATAAATTTGTAAATACTGCTGCAATAAATTCGCATCCAGAAATTCTTTTTTGAGCTAATGAATGAGAACTAACCTCCATAATTCCAAACTCAACATTTGCTTCTCTCGCTGCATTTAATTTTGGTTGCAACTTATCTGCAAAATCAGTTGTATGAGATGCAGTCTCAGAAAAGTTAGGCCATCTATTATATAGTGTTCCAAATAAAGCTACTTTTTTGCCTAATTTTTTTAGAAGATATTCTAATAAAAAAGTGATTGTTGTTTTACCATTTGTGCCAGTTACCCCAATAAGTTTTATTTTCCTAGAAGGCCTATTCCAAAATTCAGATATTATTTGTCCAAAGATATGATCTAAAGGTCCATTTAAGACTAAGACTCTCTGATTATCTATTTCTATAAAATTCTCTTCTACATCTTTACTTATAATAGCTGCTTCCGCACCATTATTAATCGCCTCTTTCCAAAATATTCCTCCATCAACTTTTGTTCCTTTTAGTCCTAAAAATAAAGAACCTTTTTCTACATTATTAGAATTAAAACTTATTTGTTTTATTTCTGCATTTATCAATTCATTTGGAGGAATAATCCCAACAGAATAAAGTAATTTATAGAAAGAAATAGTTCTCATAATTAAAGAGTCTATAGTATTAACTTATTTATATTCTTTCTTAACCAGTTTTCTAATTGTAAATCTTTTAATCTGGGAGATACTCTTGGTAATTCAATTATTTGACTAGAAAATAATTTCCTTAATGCAATTACAGGAACTTCGTAATCATATTTTTTATATTTATCTTTATAAAGATCAAATCTATCAATATCAATTTCTTGGATTTTCAAATCAGAATGAATATTCTCAATATGTATTTTTCCTAGATTACTTTTTAATGAATCACAAATACAACAACCTTTTCTAACAAAAATCAATAACTCCATTTGAACTTAATCAGGCACTGGATCACAGCCACAGGGAGTAAAAGGATGACATCTACATATTCTTTTGAAAGTAAGCCAACCGCCCTTCCAAGGACCATGTTTTGTTATTGCTTCATATCCATATGCACTACAAGATGGAATAAACCTACACCTTGGACCTAATAGTGGAGAAATCCACTTCTTATAAAAAGAAATAATGAAAATTAATGCAGAGCTTAATGAATTGTTGATGATTTTAATCACTTCAATGCTGTAGACTATTAGTTCAAGCAATATTTATTATAGATTAATTTTATCAATTTTTATTGCAATTATCTCTTTATTTTAATTATGTCAAGATACCGCGGCCCAAGATTAAGGGTTACGCGTCGCTTGGGAGAACTACCAGGTCTCACCAGGAAGGCTTCAAAAAAGTCTAATCCTCC
>MDTG01294122.1_pt1 | contig 11648 bp, 10 predicted proteins | sample 811421 | NCBI WGS metagenome assembly MDTG01 (sample SAMN05326645, study PRJNA326480) | marine metagenome | isolation source: seawater | place: Pacific Ocean: South East | collected 2011
CAGTTCTTCTAGCTCATTGACATCATCTTTGTCATCGTTGGTTTGTAAAAATTCTTGGTAATCTGCCAAAGCATCATCTATAGCAGGTTCTAAATCTGCTATAAATTGCCAATCAGGTTCAACCCTGGCTTCTGTTATCTCCCAAAATCTCATAATTGTATTTATAGCGCCTAATACCTAATGCTTTAGTTGAACGATACAATTCAATGCTAACACTATCGCTTTGGTTACCGCCTAGTATTTTCCAATACACTTTACCATCTTCATGTTTTTCCCAACCTACATAAAAACCAACATGCCCTTGCCAGCCTTCTTTGCCTCTAGGAAATACAACAATATCTCCTGCTTGAGGTATATCTACTGATTCTCCCCAATCTAAAAAACTTCTAGCAGTTAAAGGCTGAGGATGATTTATATCATGTAGGTTAGGTATATTACTTTCTTGTAATACTGCATTTACAAAGGCCGCACACCATTCTGTATAACGTGGATCAACTCCTACATACTCTTTAAGATCACGACTGTTTTGTTTTTCATTCATACCAAGTTTGCCTTCTGCATTTTGCACAGAAGTGTACATTGGCTGACATCCTGTCAACAGTAAAACCAAGATGATAATTCGCATGTGTTTACTTATACACTTGCAATATTATTGTCTCAGGATTAAATCTACCATTTAGTTTTGTTTCAGTTGTTTTGAGGGTTTTAAATTGTACAGGTACTTTGTGTTTTGTGATCTTTTTCCACTGAGATAAAATTTCTTGTGGTTTACGTATAGTTTTTTGTACACTACGTTCTGGATCAAAAAATTGTATAGTAGTACCTTTTACTTTAAGAGTTGCATGTGCTTCTGGATAGTAAACACCAATTTTTCTTGTTTTACAATTAAACACAACCAACATTGTTGAGTCTATGATTTCTGCTGGCTCTTTACTGGTAATACCAAAGTCGCTATCAAAAACTTTATACTTTAGTTTCTTTACTTGCTCGGCCGCAGTTTTTTGTTTTGGCTTTCTAACAATTCTTGTGTGTTTGTTTTCAGCCAACAGTATATCAAATGCCTGAAACAGTCTTTCATAAAACTGTAGTGCATCTTTACGTTGTGTTTTGTTTAAATGATCATAGCCTTCTTCTAATTGCTTCTGCATTTCATCACGTTTGCTTGGAGCAGGCAGACTGTCTAATTCACGATATTCTTCCAATGGTCCTGTGTACCATTTTCGCATGAATCTTACATGTCCTAAGTTTGTGCCTACACGTTTAAGAGTCTGCAGAATGTTTTTGTCTTTGAGTTTGTTCTTCTGTGGATCAATTAAAAACTCATCAATCCAAGTTTCTATGTCCTCAATTTTTTCTTCGGCGGCTTCTTCTAAACGTTCTTGTATTGTAGGAACATAGCCCTTCTTCTTTTTGCTTTCTTCTTCTTTCTTTTCCTCAATCATAGTTGAGCCTGTTTCAATGAGCTCTCCTATACGTTTTTTAATCCATTCTGTCATTGGTGCAACATCGCCACTGGTACCAGGACATGATTGCCAATACTCTTGTTCTTTTTCATTGTAATCAGGACAGCCGTCTAACAATAACTTACAATTAATACCTGTAACTATTTGAAACTTGCCTGATTTTCTTACACTAGCAATATCGTTTTTGGTATAGCCGTTTTGTTTCATCCATGTAAAAATGTGTTCTACATTGTCTGCGTATTTGAAATTCATGTAGTAGAAATCATGCACAGTTGTTTTCAATCTGTGAAATTGTTGTCCGTCTAACTGTTCCCAATTTTCAAAACTGGGTGCTTGTAAGCCTCTAGTACCTCGTCTAGGTGCCGACGATTTCTTCTTTTTTCTAACTTTAACTCCACTAGCCATGGTTACACTCCTATGTTTGTTTCTATTATAGTAACATACACTAGTTAGTTTTGTCAATCGGTAAATACAGTTATGGAGATCTAATGATGAAACTAGGTGCTATTGTTTGGGGATTACCCGACCATTTTAATATTGATATACACAATAAACTGGGTGCTATACTAAAACCTTTTACACAAACGCAATTGGCTAAATTTGGTATTGAAAAAGGTGATACATTGTGGATTGGTTCATGTTTTGATACCACTCTGATTCCAATGGGCGAAAGAGAGTCAAAAATTGATATGCAAGACACAGGCAATGGCAAAAATGCTATAGGTAGCAAAGATCCAAGAGATTATATATCAGTTTTTAAAGCATTAGGATACACACATTTACTGTTAATAAAAATGCCTTTCTTAGTAGGAAATTATATGTTAGCTGGCAAACAAGTTAGCGAAGATGCTTTGAATAATTTAATATTGCTTATGACTAGCAAAGAAGACATACATTTTATTGCACAACCTAATTATGATACAGATGAATCAGATGATTGGGATATAATGCCAATCATAGTTGATATTAATACTGCTAATCCTGAATTTATGTTGTACAATAAACCATTGGCCAATGTGCATGAAGATAATATTAAATCATATGATTTTACCAGCATAGGTTTATATGCAGGCAATATGTCATGGGTTGATGAAGTAGGCAGTGAAGCTTTCTTACGTGTATTAGAATCCACTATACCAGCAGACGTAGATATACAGCTTCTAACCAGTGATAAGATGGGTCCAGAAAATCCACATCATATTGACGTAATTGAAGGTATGTTAGAAGAAATAAAGGACACCGCTAATGCCTAGGCTTACACTTTACAAACCTACAAAGACAAATGATTTCTACTTTATGGATAAAACAATTCGTGAACAATTTGATATAGGCGGAGTGGGTGTCATAGTACACAAATATATTGGACCACAAGATGTAGCGGATCAGAACGACAAAACCCAGCCTAAATACACTGATAGTAGTGCCACAGATGCTAATGGTAACCTAACTAATGTAGAGCCAGATATTAGCGAACTAGATGTACAAGATGTTCTATTTTTAGAAAACAGAGACAGAGTATATGATCCAGACATATATGAATTACGTGGTGTATATAATGTAGCTGATACAGATTTTGATTTATCACAGTTTGGATTGTTTCTAACAAACGATACTTTGTTTATGACATTTCATATGAATGACATGGTAACAAAAATGGGTCGTAGATTAATGACAGGTGATGTGGTTGAACTACCACATCTATTAGATGAACTAGCATTAGATCAAAGCAAAGCACCAATACCAAAATTTTATAGTGTAACAGATGCCGCTCGTGGCAGTGAAGGTTTTTCACAAACTTGGTATCCACACATATGGAGAGTTAAACTAGCACCACTTAATGATGCACAAGAGTACACAAACTTACTTGGCAGTAACGAAAACGAAGACAGTCTAGCAAGTCTTGTTAGCACATACAATCAAGAAATGGATGTTAACAAAAAGATAGTTGAAGAAGCCGAAGCATCAGGTGGAGGAAATTATAATACAGATCATCTGTATACTACATCAGACAATGCAAATCCAAGTCCAGATTGGACTTATGGCGAATCACTTGCAAGTGGATTAAGTTTTCCTGCATCGCCTAATCAAGGTGATTATTTCTTACGTACTGATTTTGATCCAAACAGACTGTTTGTTAGACGTGGTGCAAAATGGGTAAGACTGTATGATAATATTTCTACATCAACATGGGACAGAAACACATTTGGTTCAGTAGAAGAATTTGTAAATCAACTCGGTAAAGATAGTGTAGACAATGAAGACTTTGATGTACGACAATCATTAAGTAACATAGCAAAAACTAAGAAGACAACATAATGAATTATTTTTATGACAAACAAATGAGAAGACACCTAGTTCAATTCGTACGAATGTTTTCAAACTTTAGTGTACAAATTGGAGAAAACGATAACGGTGATCCAATCTATAGAACTGTTCCTGCAAAGTATGGTGATCCAACACGCATGGCGGCGGCTATTATGCGTGAAAACTCAGAGAACAAAATGCTAAGTGTTCCTCAAATTACATGTTTTATCACAGGCATGGCACAAGATCCAACCAGAAGAATTCATGCTGGTTTTCAAAAAAGAGAAACCATATACGAAAAAGATTTTAATGAAGCAACAGGTAATTATTCAACAGATCCTGGTAATACCTATCAAATTACAAAAACTGCACCTGTACCATACATGTTAGATATAAATGTAGATGTTTGGACAAGTAACACAGATCAAAAATTACAGTTGCTAGAACAGTTATTGATATTGTTTGATCCAGTGATTGATTTACATAGCAGTAAAAATCCATTTGATTGGACAGCTCTCAGTTATAATGAACTAACCAATATACAATTTACAAGCAGACAACAACCAATTGGAACTGAAGATATTATTGAAATTGCAACATTAACTTTTAGAAGTTTGGTATATCTAACACCTCCTGCTAGATTTAATAGAAGCAAACTTATTCACACAATTCTTACAAAACTGTATACAATGGATGATGATCAAGTTGATCTATTTGCACAGAAGAAGAGCTTTACACATGACAGTTTATCATACACAGTAATAACTCCAAGTCAATATTGGATTCAAATCACTGATGCTACTACTGTTAAAATTATGAATCAAGATACAACCATACTAGATAGCAATGGAGATACACTCAATTGGGAAACTATACTAGCACCAATTGGCAGAATAAATGACGGATATAGTCAATTAAGATTACGTTTAGCAGGTACACCAGATGACGACGATAGTGATGTAATTGGTACTATAGCATATGATAATGGTAATGTTAATCACTTAACATTTACAATAGATACAGCAACACTTCCTGCAACCACTTTAACCGCTGTAGATAAGTTTGTAAATCCACAAGCAAATTATCCAGGCGATGGTACATTACCGGCGGCATCCAGTGGACAGCGATATAAAATTAGTGACGAACCACCTTCAGGAGGTTGGGGCACTTTAACAGCGGCCAAAGATGATATCATTCAATATGACGGCGCCAATTGGACAGTAAGTTTTGATGCTAGTGCAAACGGCTCTACTGCACAATATGTAACTAATACAGATGATAGTCAGTTGTATTACTACAATGGTGATGATTGGGTACATGCTTGGCAAACCACACACAAACCAGGATTTTGGAGAGTTTATCTTTGATACAAGCATCTGGTTGTTTGCTTCTTGCACTTGATACAGGTAGAATTTGTTTACAACAAAGAAGCAGTAACAACACACATCCTAGAACATGGGCATTTTGGGGAGGCAAAAGCGAACCAGACGAACGTCCTATTGAAACACTTCTGCGTGAACTAGAAGAAGAAATAGGCATGTTGCCTGATGTACAAAAAGTACACCCTTTGCATATCTTCACAAGCAAGAACAAAGAATTTACATACAACACTTTTGTGGTTGCAGTATACGAAGAGTTTGTTCCTGTATTAAACAATGAAAGTGATGGTTATTGTTGGGTAAAATTAGGTAACTGGCCAAGACCATTACACCCTGGCAGTAAAAATATTCTGTATGATAAAACTATGGTCAAAAAAATTGGGACCATCTATAAAAGAAATTCTAATACAAATGGCCCCGATTGGATCTCTAGCTTAAACAGTTAGTTTCTTTTTCATCGAACTTAAAAATTCCTTCTTAAGCCAATCAAAGTCGTTGATCATTGCGAGTTGGTTTGGATCTCCGGCGTATTTTTTACCATAGTCAGCACCATTTTTAGCACCACGCAATGCGTATCTACCAAATCTAGCACCATTATCGATGTTTAACCAAGTATCTAACCGTTCAGTATTTTCGTCAACCTTACTGTTTGAGATAATGTTACTTGAGAGTTTAGCACATTCTCTAAAAGCTGATCTCCATGTACGATATGGATCTTTATTGAATGCAGTTATATTACTAACTTGATCAACAGGTTGAAAAAATGCTACATTGGTACTAAAATCGGGCATTTTGTTACCTAGCTTCATCAACTGTTGTCTTGGAAATAATTTTACTGCACCAAATCCGTATTCCAGTCCATTTATCGGATTACGGGCTCGCCAGCAATATGTTGTGTTCTTTCGTTTGCTTTTAGGAGGCACAAAATCAAAACGAAAGTGATCCATAATTACTGCGTCTGCATCTACTATCCATACCATTTCACTTTGGCTGGTTGCTCCAGCTTCTTTGTATGCATTTCCAATTCCTCTAATGTTTCTAATATGCCGGGCTTCCGGATATTTTTCTGCGAGTCTTTGAAAATTTCTGTCTGCTTCAGGTTCATGGTAACTTATGAAGCAAATATCAAATTCTGAGTCAACATATCCAGCAATGATTCTACTGCGAATAACACTTTTAGGGTTACCGCTGGTAGGTACTAAACGTACCACGTCCCAACCTAATGGGCGTTTGCTTCTATAACTGACTACAGGAAATTCATATATATAATTTGTATCTGTACCTTCTGGTCTCCAATGCCAAGGAAAATCATCAGCAATAGGATAATTTTCATTGATTACCCAAATGTGACTGACTTGATCTGCATATCCTTCTGCCATAACATTGACAGTTTCCATGTCATTGATATCTTCAACATACAGTTTTGGAAAAGGAGAAATACATCTTGCAAGTATTCGTTGCCAAGGTGATACTGGTGTTTCTCCTCTAATCTCTTTTAAATGTTTTATATCAAACTGGTTGTTCCAGTCTGGTCTCCACATTAATTGTTCAGTTTCCATCTTCTATGTCCTTTAAGGTATAAACTTTACTTCCTACATGTGCAATACTTTGAGCAAGTTCAAAATCTGCATATGCTTGAAATCCAGCCTTAGATGCTTTTTCAAAAAAGTAAATGTCTTCACCCATCATTGATTCAGATTTACTATCGTATTTAACACCGAACCAAGGAGGATCTGAATAATCGTGTACGACTGCATCTACTACATCTAATTTACGCATTATATTAGGATCTTGCTTGTTCATTGTTTCAAACACTTCTCTGTGAATTAACACACAACCAAACCCTAAGGCCGCAACTTTTTCAATACCGCCATCTACAGATCTATTTAATCTTGCATCATAGTCCATGGCACTTTTAAATGCAGTACTTCTAATTGGTTTTACTCTTGTAGTGTAAGGAGCTCCAACAATTTTTGCTTTCCTGTTTAGTAACCTATCAATAGTATCACTAGGAAAATGCATGTCGCTGTCTAACCACATTAAAAAATCAGCTGATGTTTCTAGTGCTTCTCTTGTTAGAGCATCTCTCTGCATTGTTACATTACTGCCATACTGCATATGAATAGAAACTGACTTTCTATCCTGTCCGCATTTATGCATAAGATTAGCTAAACTGCGAGTAAACATTGTACTGCATTGATCCATTACAGGAATACATATTGCAATCCTATAACCATCATTGTTTACATATGTAGAAGGTACACTTACCATGTGTCACCTACATCATATCTTGTGGAACCATGTCCTGTGAAAGTTGGCGTTCTGCTTGTACAACACCATCATTTAACAGTTTGGCAAGATTTGCAGTTGTTTTTACACAATTTGCAAAGGCTGTATCATTGAGAGCCGCGATACGATTCATGTGATCAGGTTGAATTTTGCCAATGGTTAAAATATCAATTGCCGCCATTCGGGCAAGTCTGTCTACCCAATATTGCTCTTCATAGGTTTCAATGTTTTCAAGCAATGCTGGAACATCATGTTTTTGACTCATATCTGCTAGAATATCTTCTAAAATTTTAAGCTCAGCTTCTAAGCCAGCTTTAGTATGCTTACCATTATTAATTTCAATTTGCGATTGAACATAACGTATTTCATTGATAAGCAGTTGTGCCTGTCTTGCAGGATGTGGATGTTCGCCTAGCACGAACGTTTCTATTTCATATCTTGTACGATGGATAATCGCCGTGTCGACGATATTTTTCTCTGCCATGTTTTACCTCCTAAGGTTTTACATTTCTTAGTATATATCTGTACACACCAAGGGTGAGATGTTTATTATGGACTTGCACCAGTTGAATTACCGTTTTGCCAACCGCCAAATGTTGCACTAAGTTTCGTATTTGTTGTAACACTAGGATTAATAAATGCACCAAATGTTGCACTCAATAGTAAATTAGAGTTTGAACCAGGAATACCTCCTTGTCCGTTAAAAAAAGTACGAACTGTACTCATTGATATCTGGGCGCCTGTTGCCGGTAGTGCCATAGTTTATTTCTCGCTACTATTAGTTATAATAGAATTTACCTGTTCTGTCAAGGTTTTTATTTGTTCTTGTTGTTCTTTCATACCTTCTATGAGTAGTGCAACCATTTTTTGATAGTCAACTGCTTTGGTTCCATCATCTCTCTGTCTTACAACTTCTGGTAATACTTCTTCTACTTCTTGAGCAATAACACCAACATCATGTTTACGTACAAAGTAACCATCTTCTCCACCACGTTTTGCAATATGTTCGTCAGTCCAATCAAACGTCACACCACGCAAAGCAGTAATTTTTCCTAGTGGATCTGCAATTACTTCTATGTTTTCTTTTAAATTTCTATCAGATGAATAAAATGCAGTTACATCATTTGTTGCTCTAATTTCACCTGTTGTACTAGATGCGGCTGTGCCTACACCAAAACTGTCAAATTGTACATCAGCTGATGAGCTGGCTGTTCCAGCAAGTAATACTGTGCCTGTAGCATCCGGAAATGTTATTGTTCTATTTGCAGTAGCAGTTGTCATTGTAAATGCAGTATCATAGGTACCAGAATCAAAAACTAAATTTGGATATCCATGACTTGCATTACCTTGAAGATACAAATCTAAAGCAAATATACGGAATGAGCCATTGTTAACACCTGGTACACTTATGTTTGTATCAGCACCATTAATACCAAGTGCGTCGATTAAACCAGCAGTTCCTGAACCGGCTATATCGTCATCTTTGATTATACTAAGTTGATATGCACCACATTCACTGCCATCCGCGGCTCCCTTTATGTAGAATTTTTGCATAGCATACATGGTATCATTGCCACCATCATCATGGCCGTAAAAATCAAATCTTGCTAAAGGTCCGTTGACAGCGTTGTTCTGAGAGTAGTATGTATGCATGTGTGATTCACCACCAGCATTGTAATCCGTTTCCCATGTAACAGTAGCCGCGGTGCTTGTGCCTTGACGCATGTTAAAATTTACTACAGCACTAGTATTGTCTACAGCTTCGGGTCCAAAATGCATTTTAGAACCATCGGCTTCAAATTTAAATAAATTATTGACATTAGCCAAAGGTCCATTGGTGCCAGCATCTCCATATTTTAGAGCAAACTCAGTGCCTGCCGCCACTAAATGATAATCTCTAGTTTGACCAGTATCTGAGAATGAAAGAAAAGGATTAACATCATCTTCTATAACAATTCCATTTCCATAATTTGCCGCTGGAGCAGGACTTCCAACACCAACACCAATTACGTTTGCACCACTGGCAGTATAGGTTCCGCCGGAGACACCACCAAGGACATCAGACAATGTTTCTGCCGCTGTTCTACCTTCTACACTTGTACCATCTATTTTTAGGAAATCATCATCGGCAACATTGGCATTACATACCAATAGGTTGCCATTACCAATACCAGTATCAGAACCTGCACCACCTCCAAGTTGTGATGTTAGTGCCACTGTACCTGTTGAGTCTGGTAATGTAATTGTGTTGTTTGCTGTTGGATCTGTTGCTGTTAACAGCGTGTCATTACTATTGTCAGTTGAACCTTCAAAGTAAACACCAGTTGATCCTGATACTTGAAATGAAGTTGCTATTGCTTGTCCTGACACAGTAAGATTATTACTGCTCGGATTGTATGATAATCCAGCATCTGTGTACACTTGGTTAACTGCCATTGATGAATCATCACTGTCAACAATGTTTACATAATGAGCGGCATCTACGGCGCCTCTTTGTATTGTGTGTATAGTTTGGGCTTCTGCGGCTGTTGATGACGCACCTACCAATGCACCAGTGAATGTTGTTGCTTCCATTGTTTCAGCAACCAAAGTACCTAAACTAAAACTTCCATCTGATGTGTTAATATTACCTGTTACTGCTGGATCATATTCATCAAACAATCTAAATTTTTGATCTGTTACGTCAAAGAATAAACCTACTTGTGTAAATCCTACACCAGATGCACCTGTATTTCTAAATCCAATCACACCAAGGTCAATGTTTGCAGGAGCGGCCGTACCATTCCATGTATCATTTAATGTGTGTCCTGATGTTGCATTAAATTTAATTTTAATGCCACTGTCTAGGGTTTGTTCATCTCCAGTAATGCTTACAGCAGTTGCTTCTGTAGAAGAAAAGTTATCTTTACTCCAACTAAACTTGTCTGGAGTTCCTACAGTATCAATTTTTACATAATAGGTTGTACTTGCTGTGCCTTCAAATAATCCGGCAAATGTACCATCATTAAGTCCACTACCTGAAAAGTTAACAGTTCCAATACTGTCACCTGATCCTAAGAACACATACGGATCTTCAACGTTCAATGAGTTAACATCTGTACTAGCACTGGTACCTAAAATTGTTAAGTTACCACCAATAACAACATCACCATCAAATCGTGCATCACCTGTTGTTCTAAAACTCGCCGCCATGTTGTTGATCATATCAACATATACAACACCTGTACTTGCATGTGATTTAGTTGTTTTACAAACTTCAACACTAAAGTTAGGATATGTTGGCGAAGTTGCTGTTAAACTACCTGCTGTATCAACATACAGCGGAGCACCAACACTAAATGAACTGGTATCTAAGTTAAAATACAAACCTTGTATCATAACATAACCATAGCCTGTGTTAGCAATACTGCCAAATGTTAAACCTATTGTGTGTTGTACATCAGTTGAACTTTTATCTGAAAGTGAAACTTTCATACCACCAGCTGTAAGTCCACCACTGTATCGCACAGCCTTACCAGCCGCGATTGTTGAACCTGTATCGTTATAAACATATTGGAATGTATTCTGTCCAATTCTAATGATTTGTGAAGTATCACCTGTGTAATATGCTAGAGCATCAAAATTGTTTTCATAGAAAACTCTACCTTCGGCGGCACTACCAGGAGTGCCTGCACCGGTGTCAATGTCCATATAATCAACACCATCTATGTAACCTTGTGCCTTAATATTATCTGTATGTGTGTTTAACCAACGCAATGAAGCTGAACCAAGTTCCCTTGTGCCGTCATTGTCAGGTATAATACTACTATCAACCTTGGCTGTTATGGTAAGTGTATCTGTGTTTGCATCACCAATGTCTATGTTACCATTGAGTGTACTTGCACCTGCTACAGTTAGTCCGCCACCTACGTTTAGGTTTTCAGCAATACCTACACCACCATCTACAATAAGAGCACCAGATGTTGCAGTTGTACTTGTGGTTGTAGCATTTAGGTTTACTGCACTTGTAACATCAAGTGTGCCTGCAATAACTGTGTTACCAGTTGCGGCCGCTATGGTTACTTTGTTTAAACTATCACCATATGTGATATCGCCAGTAGCACCTATTGTCATTCTTACTGTGCCAGCTGTTTTAAAATCTAATTCATCATTGTCTGCACCTGCACTATCTTCTGCTAAAATAGTTGTGTCACCATCTCCGTCTTTAACTCCG
>MDTG01335537.1_pt1 | contig 11648 bp, 11 predicted proteins | sample 811421 | NCBI WGS metagenome assembly MDTG01 (sample SAMN05326645, study PRJNA326480) | marine metagenome | isolation source: seawater | place: Pacific Ocean: South East | collected 2011
ACTCATAGGCTGCTCGTTCTAAGGCGTCCGCAGTTTGTAATACACTGCACGTAATGTCGAAAGCTTTTAAGTAGGCAGGTAAATCTGTACAGACTTCACCCATGTGTATCGCCTTAGCCAGACCCTCTTCGTCTGTAGCAGGCAAATCAACAGAATGCCGTTTGGCTAAATCAAGAATGGTCGTTAAACGTAAACTGCCGTCTAAATGACAGTGTAAGTCTGTCTTCGGTAAGCTCTTTAGGAGCTCAAGGGTCACTTGTGTCTTATTTTTGCTCATAGAACCTCACCTTAGACTATTTAACATTTTATATGGAATTTGCGGCTAAAATTGCATGCTGCAAATTTTTGAGGTCTTCGGGCAACGGTGCCTCAAAAACTACTTTTTCTCTATTTATCGGATGCTTAAAGGCTATGGATGCCGCGTGCAGGCCATGGCGTTGTAGTGCTTTTGCCGCCCTTTGAACGGGTCCAGGCCCAATCCTTTTATCTGGTTTAAGTCCGCCGTAAAGCGAATCCATAATCAAAGGGTATCCTAAATCGGCTAAATGCGCCCTAATCTGGTGCGTGCGTCCTGTATGCAATACCGCGTCTAAATAGCTGACACCTTGGGCGCTCCCTCTCATCATAAAATCGGTATGAGCAAAACGAATGCCCTTTGCCTCTTCATGTGGTGGTTCTAATCGAGTTGTAAAGCGGCGCCGATCTGTTTCATGCCTTCGATGTCCAGTTTTTAATGAAAAAGTGTCCTGCTTGGGTCGACCATAACAAAATGCAAGGTACTTTTTCTCTACTTCACGTTCGGCGAAAGCCAATGAAAGAGCGCGGTGCGCTTCTTCGGTTCGCGCAACGATCATCACGCCTGACGTTTCTTTATCTAATCGATGCACCAAACCAGGTCGAAGTTCTGAACCTATTTGAATATCTGGATATCGGTAACGCAACCCATTCACCAAGGTCCCGTCTGTATGGCCTGCTCCAGGATGCACCACCATGCCGGCTGCTTTATCGATAACGATTATAGCGTCGTCTTCAAAAAGTACATGGAGAGGTAAATCTTCGGCAACGATTAGACTTTCTGTCGGTAAAACTTTTTTCACTCGCCATACCTGACCCGTTTCAACTAATAATTTAGCACGCACTTTTTTATGAGAGGTGCCCTCAAGCAGCACGTTACCGGTATCAATTAAGTTTTTCGCTTGGGAGCGTGATAAGTCATTTTGTTTCTCGCTTACAAACTTATCCAAGCGCTGCCCATGATCGGCATCATCAACTTCTAATCGTAAAAAATTATCGCTGCTTTCTTGAATCACCAGATGTCCGAATTAACCTGTTGACCTTTAAGTTTGAAAATAATGTCCACCACCGCACGCTCGAAAAAATCATTTTCCGTGCAAATATGGTTTTCTACTCTTTGTTCATACAAGGCCCGACCCTCTGCAATAGGCTCTGCGAGAATTTCAAAAAGACTGTCCTCTTTGATACCCGTCACTATTTTATGCTCGTGAAAAATAGAAATGTCGGACGCTATGGCGCGGGCGAGTCGGTTCGCTACTTCTGGCTGGCTTATTCTTTGACCCATGGAAAATCCTCTTTAAACGTCATCCTACCTCAGCTTTAGGCCTAGGCCAACGAAAACACAAGAAAATGAGGCCTACCGTATAAAGATCAGTTATAAAAAGCCTAGATATGTGGAATTTTAGTACCCAGTCAGCCTTAGTGGCCATTATTGTTTCCATCGCAACCACAACGGCCCTGCTTTTGCGATCTCGCCGCAAGCTCAATTGGCGCTTTGCGTATTTTGCGGCTTCTGTCTCTTTATTTTACAGCACTCTTCTCTTTGACTCTGTTTTTCAAAGTAAATTATGGCTCATTCACCTGCGCATGATTGTAGCCGGGATTGTTTTAATTACAGCCACGTACTTTTTTGATGCACTCATGGGAGAAGCCGGCCTCGTAGCAAGAGAACGAAGACGAAAAACAGCCTTCATAGGCGTTGTCATTTGCACCGTAGGACTTACACCTCTCGCACTCAATTTGTACGTTGAAATTGCCGCTTCTATCATTGTCATGCTCGTACTCGCAACGCGCGTACAAGCCGTTAACCGCAGAGCCGTAGAGGTAGAAAGTCTCGCTGAGCGCACCCGCTTGAGATATCTCTCCTACGGAGGCCTCGTCACACTCTTTGGTATTTTATTTGATCTTGCTTATTTGTTAAATACACCACTGCCTGCATTGGGCGGTCTTAGCGTCGCGGTCTATATGTATTTCCTGAGTCAAGCACTCTTGTTTTCCAGACTCCTCGACCTACATGAACTCCTAGGCAAAGCGATTGTCTTTGGCACACTCGCACTTATTTTAGCGCTCCTTTATGGCCTTTTGGTAATTTGGGCGGGTTCAGCCCCCATTTTCCTTTTCAATACATTTGTGGCCTCAAGCTTAATTCTCATTCTCTATGATCCCATGAGAAGTTTCCTCGAAGAAACGACAACCAAAGCCTTCTTTAGGGAACATGTCACCTTTTCGAGAGAGCTGCGACAAATAGCCAAGCGTCTCGCAACCATTATCGACCTGTCCCAAGCGAACGATATGGTTTTAGATGACATTTACGATCAAAAAAGAGCCACTCACGCCAGCATATATTTACTAGATCGCGCCGGTCTTGGCTTTGTTCGCCAAGCTCACCGTGGCCCTAGGCCAGCCATGTTTTTAAGCGGGAAAAAACACCCTGTTATTTTTAGATACTGGCTTAAACAAAATGCGCCACCACTCCTCAAAGAAGCACTACAGCATAAAGTAAATCAAAAAACGGGCGATAGTCTTCTCAGTGCGAATACCCTCAATGAAGAATCTGGTATGGCTGAAGAAGAAACCTTACTTGCAGATATGGAAGTAACCCATTCAGATCTGATGGTCCCCTTAAAGAGCTCTGACGACCTTGTGGGTATTCTTTGTTTACGAGATGAACGAATGACTGCGGCCTACACCTCTGATGAAATCGCGGCTCTTATGCAAGTCGGCGAGCAGCTTGCAGTCACCATCGCCAACAGTCGCCTCTTTGGCGAGCTCAAAGAAATCGACCGTCTTGCAACTCTAGGTGAAATGAGCGCGGGTCTCGCTCACGAAATCCGCAACCCACTCGCAGCCATTAAAGGAGCCGCGCAAGCAATCGACCCCAAGAGTATTGAGGGAGATGACTCAGAATTATTAGAAATCATGATCGAAGAAGTCAACCGTCTCAATGTTGTCGTCGTTGAATTTCTAGACTATGCACGACCTTTTAGAGGGACCTTTGCGCCGGTTTCAACCGTGATTGCGCTGCAAAAAACAGTGCAACTCCTCAAGCACGACCTCGAAGAGACGGTAGAACTTCATTTAGACTGCGATGAACACCTCCCAGATATTAATGGAGATGCTGAGCAGCTGCGTCAAGTCTTTATCAATCTCATTTTAAATGCTGCAGATGCTATCAAACGCTCGGGTACGATACATATCAATTGCCGCGGCACCGATTATGCAGGAAGACGTTTTGGGTACGATCCAGACGACTTAACCCACATCGAAATTAGGATTTCAGATAACGGACCCGGCATAGAGACTCACCTCAAAGATAAGATTTTTATTCCTTTCTACACCACCAAAACCAAAGGAACAGGCTTAGGGCTCGCTTTATGCAAACGCATTATAATTCACCATGGTGGTACCATCCACGTGGAAAGCCGCCATCAGGAAGGAACGACCTTCATTCTTAGACTCCCTTCCCTTAAAGCGAATCTAAGATCGATTGGGAGCCCCAAAGAAAATGCGGCCTTGTCGGAATCTTCTTAACATTGCATAAGAAAGGAAAGGAGTAAGGATGATTATCAAAGAATCAAAATCGAAACCTCGTATTATGATCGTGGATGATGAAGCATCCTTGCGTAAAGTTCTTAAAGCCATGCTACAAAAAGCGGGTTACGTCATCGAAACCGCACAAAATGGACAAGCTGCTCTCAAACAATTGGCAGCGGCAGAAGCACAAGCACAAGGCTCCTTTGATTTAGTTATCTGCGACATTCGAATGCCGGAAATGAGCGGTATGACGCTCCTTGAGAAGCTCGTAAGCACTTATGCTGACCTACCTGTCATTATGCTCACAGCTCATGGAACAGTAGATTTAGCCGTACAAGCATTGAAAAAGGGCGCATTTGATTTCTTGAGTAAACCTTATGAGCGTGAAGAAATACTCATGGTCATCCGAAAGGCAATTGGCCAAAAAGCACATTTAGACAGTCGGTTGCGCAGCGGTAACCTAGAAGGCAGTGCTCATTCTCTGATCGGGCGCTCTAACGCCATGGCACAAATCCACCAGGTCATCGAAAAAGTGTCCGATACACCCTCTACAGTTTTGATTACCGGTGAATCAGGAACAGGTAAAGAAGTCGTAGCTAAAGCCGTCCACCTCGGAAGCTCACGAAGCGCAAAACCGTTCATTAATATCAACTGTGGTGCAATCCCAGAAAACCTTATCGAATCAGAACTTTTTGGTTACGAAAAAGGTGCTTTTACTGGAGCAGTAAGTAGTAAACCAGGTCGTTTTGAACTTGCCCATGAAGGTACTTTGTTTTTAGACGAAATCGGCGAGTTGCCGACCGATATGCAAGTTAAACTCCTAAGAGTTATCCAAGACGGAAGCTTTGAGCGCGTGGGTGGCATTAAAACCCTAAAGTGTGATGTGCGTCTTATCGCCGCAACTAACCGAAACTTAGAAAAGGAAATTCAGGACGGCAATTTTCGAGAGGATCTTTTTTATCGTCTCAATGTCGTTCCGATTCATCTACCGCCTTTAAGAGACCGCGAAGAAGATATTGCAGAACTCGTAGATCATTTTGTCCGGGTCTTTAACCAGCGACTAAACAAAAAAGTCGATAAATTAGCGCCAGGCACTTTTGAAATTTTAAAGGCATACAACTGGCCGGGAAATATTCGAGAACTTGAAAACACAATCGAACGCACTTTGCTTTTTACCGAAGGCACCGTTTTACAACCGGGGGATCTACCTACCGATCTTGTTGCCCGAGTTAGCCAAAAAACGGATGGAAGCAGCCACGTAAGCAGCCAAGTTCAAGCGGCAGTGGACGAAGGCCTGGAAAAAGACGCCTCAATGAAAGATATCGTACGGCAAGCCACCGTGGAAATCGAGAAAGACCTTATTGCTCGGGCCCTAGAAGAAACCCAAGGAAATGTCACACACGCGGCCAAAAGGCTGAAAATTAGTAGAAAAAGCCTCCAATTGAAGATGAAAGAAATGGGTTTGAGAGACAAAAACCCGGAGGAGGAGACAAACTTGACCGATGATAGCAAAAATGAACAAGATGGGCCCCTAACCGACTAGGTAAGATGGAGTTACTGCTATGTCACTAAATCGCAGGTTATTGCCGTTTTCATCATTATTCATCCTGTCCATACTCAGTCTGAGTGTGACACACTCTGCGCAGGCAGCGCGAATTACAGATGTGGCAGATGCGATGGATGAAGGTGATCCGTTTGATGCCAACATTGAGCTTCAATACGACCTGAGGCAACACACTGCAACGATAACGCGCGAAAACTATCAAAACGATTCAGATGCCAATCCGCCTATCGATCGTATCATGAGAGTTAAAGAACTTGCTTATGAAGGAACGACACATGAAATCATGCCGCGCTTAGAGGTCGGTCTGTTTCGAGATTTAGGCTTGTTTTTAAAGATTCCTATCATCATGGGATGGACACAAAGAACCAAATATGCGGATGGCACAGACGCGTCGAACTCTACGTTGGCCCAAGAAAAAAATAGTGAGAACCCCACCCTCGTTGATGGCTGGCCTTCTCAGAATTTTGGCTATCCAAAAGACCTTAGGTATAACGATTGGCGTTTCGATCCTGCGACCGGCGCATTTAGTTCCGAACGTGCGGGCCCTAACAATCCGACGTTTGGACTTCGTTGGTCACCAACAAACAATGAACGACAACCCAGCGCTGTAACCACAACCATTGAGTTGTCATACACCGCTCCCTTCTTTCCCTATATGGACCCTTGGGAAGAACAAGAAACATCTACTGGCGGTATCGGTAATGTTGCTAATGGTGCACACGTCGTTAATTTTTCCGTCGCCATGTCCAAAAGATTTGGCGCCCTCGATCCTTATTTCTATTTACAATACCACGGGCCCATAGCCTCTAGTAATGCGATGCAAGGCTTTCACGGTCAGCACGTAGGTGGCTTTAGAACCGGTATGGAACTCATTGCAAGCGAAGACTTAGAGAATTCGCAAAAGCTTGCATTCGATGTTTTTGCGGGGGCCCTTTATATGTCTGAAGGACGTAACTATTCCGAGATATCCGACGTGCTTAATGACCTCACCTACGTCGAACAGTTCATGCGAACCGAAGCTGGCGCGGGGCTTTATTTTCGGGCCGGCCCCTTCGTCCATTTAGATGTTGATTTCGCATTCACTTACGATACCGATCACATGATGACGGCAGAAGATATTGGCGAAGACAAAAATGGTAATAACTATGTTGACCTTGACGACCCTCAAGGTAACGAGACCAATATTTATTATAATCCGATTTTAGATACACCTGGCCGGCGACTTTATGTTGAAGAATCTATAGGCTGGGAATTAATGATTCACGGTGGGCTGACTTTTTAGTCGGTGACTTTTCTTTTCATTAAAATAGCATCATAAGCCTTTTTACGAGACCAGCCTGTTTTCTGAGCTAATTCTTTCGCAAGATCTTTTAATGAGCGTGTTTCATCAAGAACAGCATTGTCTAACCATGAATCTTGCTGCTGCTTTTGTTCATCATCTGAAAGTCCCAATTGCCAATCTAATAGAGCTTTGTCTGGCGCTTCAACCACAATTACTATTTCGCCTTTGCAAACGAGAGGCGGCTGCAAGGGTGCGCCTAGTTCACCACGATGGAACGTTTCAAATTTCTTCGTTAGTTCTCTCGCCACCACAACGCGCAAAGCGCCACAAAGCTCATAAAGCTCCTGCAGTGTTTTCTCTATACGATCGGGTGCCTCATACAATACGACGGCCAGTCCTGCCAACAAGACCGTTTTAATTTTCTGCTGACGTTCTTTACCTTTTTTGGGTAAAAACCCTAAAAAGGCAAACTGTGTCGTATTAACGCCTGCCCCCATTAATGCAGCCATAACCGCACTTGCCCCAGGACAAACCTGAATCCGTACGCCAGCTTGCACTAATTGCTCTATCAAACGTCCACCTGGGTCACTCACTGTTGGTGTTCCGGCGTCTGATATCAACGCCACCGACTTCCCATCATCAAGTGCTTCTAAAACTAAATGGAGTCTATTTTCTTCATTATGCTGATGACAGGATACAAACTGCTTATCGCCACTATTAAGGTTTGCGCCTTGGAATAGTCTTTGACTGTGCCGTGTATCCTCTGCCAAAATGATATCTGCATTTTTTAAAATATCAATACTGCGAGATGTTATATCACTTAAGTTACCAATAGGTGTTGCCACGACATAAAATGCACCAGACATTAAATCCCCTTTTCATTAAAAGCAGCACGATGCCATTTAATTTGAGGGGATGTAACAGCGTCTTCAATTGCGACCACATCAAATCTGCAGTTTGGTTTTTGACCTGGAAATCGCTCATTTAAAAAGGCGCGTGCCGCACGAATCAGGTGCTTTCGTTTTCTGGCGTTAACTTGATGGTGTGGCGGTATCAAACCGGTTTTGCTTTGTGATTTAACTTCGACAAAACATAAGATATCATCATCAAAACCAATAATATCTATTTCGCCTTTTAACGCACGATAACGACATGTAATGACTTTAAAATCATTTTTTCTTAAATACACTTCGGCTGATCGCTCGCCTTGCTCACCTAGCCTTACGGCCGTTTGTATTTTATGCGTTGCAGCTTTTTTTTTTGTCGAGGCATATTTTTTCACTGGCGCAAAAGAACGCCGATGTATGGGACATGGGCCGTTTTGTCTAAGGGCTTCCATATGAACTTTGGTGCCATATCCCTTATGTTTCTCAAAACCGTATTCAGGATATTTTATAGCAGCCGCTTCCATCATGCGATCTCTAGTCACCTTAGCAATGATGGAGGCCGCCATAATCGAAGGGCATTTTGCATCCCCCTTAACCAATGTGTGTTGTACAATATCCGGAGCGAGATTAACGCGCTGATTCCCATCAACTAATGCGCCTAATATGGGTTTTGCCGCCTTCAGCTGTGCTTTTTCAAAGGCCTCTTTCATTCCCCATAAAGTTGCACCTAAAATATTTAACGACTCGATACGATCTGGATTCACAACACTCACCCCAACACTTAAAGCTTCATTATGAATCTTATCGAACAATAGGTTTCGTTTTTTTTCTGTGAGTTTTTTGGAATCATTTAAAAGTGCAATACAAGGCGCATCAGAGGGCAACACAACCGCAGCAGCAACAACGGGCCCCGCTAAGGGTCCCCGGCCCGCCTCATCAATCCCCGCAATTTGTGCCATATGCTGAACATACCATGACCGCATGGGAAACGGATCGGTGTGATCAAATGACGAAAAAAATGTCGTCTGTATGTTCATCATGACTCCGATTGGGGACAAAAAAAATCGGTACAAGCGTAAAACCTGAACCGACCTTTTTTAAAACTACATAAGTCCTTGTTTTACTTGTTTTTGTTCCAATCTAGGCGTTCTTTAATTCTTGCCTTCTTGCCTCTAAGCGCACGTAAATAATATAGTTTTGCACGTCGAACGCGCCCTTTTTGTAGGACTTCAATTTTTTCAATACGTGGTGAGGACAATGGGAAAATACGCTCAACACCTTGTCCGAAACTCAATTTACGCACGGTGATCGTTCCTGCGTGCGCACTGCGGCTCATGGCCAGACATACACCTTGGAACACCTGAACGCGCTCTTTTTCGCCTTCTTTAATACGAAAGTGAATTCGCAGCGTATCACCAGCTCTAAAGTCGGGGTGGTCTGTACGTATATAATTTTGCTGAATTTTTTGGATAAATGACATTTTATCAACCTATAGGGATATCTCTTTTTCCCTCGGGTCAGAGGGCCGCAGCTGCTTGTACCGACCATCGGTTCAAACACGGCAAAAACGGCCATTCACCACCTTAAATAGATCCAACGACCTATCGAGATGAAGCGGTTTTAACAGAAAAAGACCATCCGTCAACGCCTTTAACCGCTTTTCTAAGACGAAAGCCGGCTTGACTGTGGCACTCATGATTGTTACCCGCCTAAACCAGCTTTAAAGGGCGCCAAATCAGCCTCCTAATTGATATAAACAGAAGTCTAAATAGGATCGGGCGAGCCCCCGTACAGGAGAGAATTCTTTGATTTTTAACAGTAAGCAATTAGAAGAACTTGAAAGCGCCAGCGATACCAGCTCAAACATTTTTGAATCACCTGGTGAAAACTCATCCGGCACAAACGACAGCAACGAAACAGCACTTGCCTGGCGCAGAGCCGTACTCGAAGAAGCACTCGCTAACATCAAACGTTCCGGAACGCGCCCCGTTGATCCTGCAATGACCTACGAAATAGGGTCACTTCTATTTGACCGCGAAAATCGGCGATATGGCCGCGTGAAGCGTTCAGTTCCCGGATTCCTAGACATCCATTATCTAACTGGTGGGGACCGTGAATACGGCAAACTCAATGTTAAAGCTTATCTAAAAGAATTTGGTGAAGCAAAATCTGTAGGAGAACTCGCGCTGGCACTCGATGCACCGGAAAGTGAAATCATCACCAAACTTAAAAGTTTAGGACTCTCGCCTCAGTTGGGACAAGTAGTCGAAGTCACACCGAGCAACGGTGAAACAGTAGAACTTGGAGAATTGGACGACGAACTTTTAGCCGCAGTCAATGAGGACCTTCAAAAATCGAAAACTGGTAACAAAAAAGCAACCAAGAAAACCAAAGCCGCAAAAGGAAAAGTTGCCAAAGAAAAAGCAAAACCTGAAGGGAATGCTCTTGACAGACGTCGCAAACGTGCCAAGCAAATAGCGGACACCCCTATTCCAGACGCCCCAGCCAATCCTATTGATGATCCAAATACGTTTATCAGACAAAATTTCTTCACTATGAGTAACAGGGAGCTCGCCCGGGCAACAGGACTTTCAGAGCACACCATCCGCAGAAAACTGGGCGAATGGAAACTCAAGAGAAACAAAAAGCTTCCGCGCAAAAAGGGCTAATCAACGCGAGAACGCCACAAACGAGTTAAGTCGCCATCCCAAAAGGTACGTAACTTCCATAAAAGGCGCTCGGCCGGTGTTTGTTTGCGCTCTACAACCTCAATTAAAGGCTGCAGAAATACCGTTTCGTCCTGACCAACTGTGTCTTTTGCAGCCTGTCGCTCCAAACCACTTCGAGCGATCTCTAACAACTCAGCACACAGGGCGTGACACGAGCGTCCTCGGAAATGAGCGTCAAACCCCACGGTTGCGGCCTGCTTTTGAAAGACATTAAGTTCCTCTAATGAAGGATTGTCCATGAGTGCCCAAGCATCTTGCCGGGCTTTATGATCATATAAAATCCCTTTCCAAAAGGCGGGCAGAGCGATAATAAATTTGAGTGGGCCACCGTCGGCACACCGCATCTCCAGAAACTTTTTCAAACGAACCTGAGGAAAAACAGTCGACAAATGATCTTCAAAGTCAGCCATAGTGGCTTGATGTCCTAAAAGGCCTTCATTCATAAATGTTCTAAAAGATGCCCCCGCTACATCGATATATTTATCATCTCTTTTTATAAAGTACATGGGGACATCTAAAACCCACTCAATCCATTTTTCGTAGCCAAAATCTTTATCAAAAACACATTCTGGAAAACCCGAACGATCCGGATCCGTATCTAACCAGGTCAATGAGCGCTCACTGAGCACACCACTTGGGCGGCCTGCGCGGAAGGGACTGTTAGCAAACAAAGTTGTAGCCAAAGGCGTCAACGCTAGACTCAGTTGAAACATCTCGACCATCTGCGCTTCATCTCGATAATCTAGGTTCGCTTGTATTGTTGTCGTCGAATGCATCATTTCTAGACCACGCTTACCTCTCGTTGGCATATAGGAACGCATGATACCATAACGGGCTTTCGGAACTTGCGGCATTTCATTCCACTCATTGAAGGGGTGGTAACCCGTAGCGATAAAGCCAATATTCATTGGCCGACAAAAGCGTCTTAAAAGTTTAAAATGCGCTTTGACCTCTTGAGCGGTCTCATGAATTGTCTTTAAAGGTGCGCCCGAAAGTTCAAGTTGACCGGCTGGCTCTAAAGATATTGAAGCCTTGCCTTGGGTAATCCCAATAATATGGCAGTCTTCCATGATCGGTTGCCAGATTTCCTCACCAGCCGTGGCTTCTGCAGTTCCCAAGATACTTTTAAAAATCTGGGTAATACTCGCGCGTCCTTCAAAAACCAATGGTGCGCGTGTGGGAATATGAAAACCAAACTTTTCATGCTCGGTTCCGATACGAAAATCTGCTTCCGGCTTTTCACCCTCTGCAAAATAAGCCATCAATTGCTGCATTGTTATCTTTTGATCTAAATTTCCCACTTAAATACCTTTACTGGGCTATGGTAATTGATACGATCACATTGCCGTTGTTTGTTA
>MDTG01360749.1_pt1 | contig 11648 bp, 9 predicted proteins | sample 811421 | NCBI WGS metagenome assembly MDTG01 (sample SAMN05326645, study PRJNA326480) | marine metagenome | isolation source: seawater | place: Pacific Ocean: South East | collected 2011
ATGTTAAATTCTTCGACCCAATGACGCGCTACATCCAAAAGGTATGCGCGGCATTCTTCGTTTTCAGTATTCAATTTTGGCATTTCAACGACGTTACCGAAGGTTTCGTAATTGAGGTTCCAGAAGTCCCATTCTGCTTTAGGCGTATCAGGATAAACTGGGAATGTATTAATCCAGAACCAGTCGGCGTATTGAGATTTCTCTCCTTTTTCAACGACGTCCAACCATAAAGGAGATTGAGTACCAATATGGTTAAATACGGCATCTAACATGATTTTCATGCCGCGCTGGTGGGCTTCTTTTACCAGTGCTCTGAACGCTTCATTTCCGCCAAAATGTGGGTCGACGTTATAGTAATCAACCGTGTCATATTTGTGGTTGGCATTGGCAGTAAAGATAGGGCAAAGATATAAGCCATTAACGCCAAGATCTTGTAAGTAATCGAGCTTTTCAATTACGCCCCACAAGTCCCCACCCATAAAGTTATCCGATTTAGGCTCGGTTCCCCAAGGTTGGACATTGATAGGTGATAGGTCAGGTCGACCATTTGCAAATCTTTCAGGAAAAATCTGGTACCAGATGGTGTCTTTTACCCAGTTCGGTGTTTTCAATACATCGCGTGGGTTGATGTATGGGAAACAATAAAAGTTACTCAAGTTACTGAGCTCTGCTTCTGCTTTTTTAGGCTCAGATAGATCAGCGCATCGCTTTTCACCGAAGAGAATCTTTTCACCATCTTTACCGTATAAAATAAACCCGTAACGGCTGCGGCGCTTTGGCGGCTTAAATTCTGCAAACCAGTGGTCGTGGTGCTCAGTTTCACCTTCGTGAATCATTTCAACTTCGTTACCACCTACCCAACCGTGGGCATCGCTCCCTCCTAAATTGCCGCCATCAAGACCGCCTTCAGCCCAATGGTAAGGGTCGCCTATCCACAGGGATACACGTTCAATTTCACCTTTTGCACTACGTAATCGTAGGTGCAGTGTTTCATTATCGTAGGCGTAACTGTCCGCACTCTTTGCCGAGTGTGTAAGTGAACTTCTTGTAATCATGTTGTATTCCTAGCGTTATTCTTTTACTGCACCGCTGACGAGACCAGTAGTGATATGTTTTTGTGTTGCAACGAATAGCAACGTGATGGGGACTGCTACCAACAAAGAACCGGCTGCAAATAAGGTGAAATTCTCGGCGGAGTTCGATGAAATCCAACTGAAGATACCAATTGCGAGAGTCATTTTTTCTTCACTACGTAAGATTAGCGTAGGTAAAATGAAATCCATCCATGGTCCTGTAAATGAAACTAAGCCGACAAAGACAAGGATAGGCTTGGCTAGCGGTAAAATGATTTCTAAGAAAATCGTCATATGGCCAGCACCATCAATTTTGGCCGCTTCATCCAATGATGTTGGGATAGCGTCGAAATAACCTTTAACAAGCCAAATCATGAAGGGAAGGGAACCTGTGACGTAAACAAACAGTAAGCCAGCATAAGTATCAATTAAGCCCATTTTCGACAATAAAATATAAATAGCGGTCATCGATAGAAACGCAGGGAACATCTGTAATACTAAAATACTCATCATTACGTTCCGTTTACCATTGAAGCGATAACGTGAGAATACAAACGCTGAAATGGTTACCACGATCAATGAAATAATCATATTGGCGGTTGCTAGGAAGAACGTATTTTTGTACCACTCAAAATATGGCGTGTCGGTAAAAAGTGCTCGGTAGTGGTCAAGAGTAAACTCCATCCCTGTAAATGATGAGCTAAATAGGTTATTACCCGCTTTAAATGACGCCATAACCGTCCAAATTACCGGTCCAAGTACCAACAACGCATTGGTTATTAAGAAGAGGTAAACGATAGCTGTACCGATTTTTCCAATAAACTTATCCATGTTACATACCTACATCGTCTTTAAAGGAATTCATGCGGCGGAACTGCCAGATAGCAATACCAGACAAGAATAAGAAGATGACAATTGAGATAACAGAAGCAATTTGGTACTGCTGGAAATCTAATGTCAGTTTGTAGATCCAAGTGATCAAGATGTCGGTGTGACCAGCAAATCGATATTCAGGGTTTATTGGACCACCTTCGGTTAATAGGAAAATTGCACCGAAATTATTGAAGTTATGGGCAAAGGTCATCACTAGAGATGGCGCAACTTGGTGTAATACCATAGGCAAAGTTATTTCCCAGAACTGCTGGAGTTTATTGGCTCCATCCACTTCACTGGCTTCGTAAAGGTCCTCGGGAATATTCGTTAATGCACCTGCGATAAGTAGCATGAAGTAAGGTGCACCGACCCAAACACTGACTGCAATAACCGTGATTTTTGCGGTAAATGGGTCAGATAAGAAAGCGACAGAATCTAGCCCCCACGAATTCAATACCGCGTTAACCGGACCAATACCATTCAAAAGTAGGCGGAACATCAACAAGGTCACAAAGGCTGGAATAGCATAAGGAAGAATGAAAACAAAACGCCATGCTTTCTTTGCTTTGATATTTTTGTTTTGCAATGCAAGCGCCAACAAAAATCCAAAACCGCAAGTACAGATAGTGGCAAAAAACGCCCACATCACAGTCCAAGATGCCACGCCAAAGAAGGTGCTTGACCAAATTTTAAGCTCAAATAAGGCAAAGAAATTCTTAAAACCAACCCAATCAACCAAATTCCTTGGTGGAATATGATGAGGCGCAGAATAGTTAGTAAATGACACCATCACAGTAATGATGATCGGCATTATGATGAAAGCAATACTGGCTACAAAAGCAGGGGACAGCATGATAAATGCGAATTTTTGGTCGTAAATATCTTTGATCTGTTCACGTAAAGTCAGGTTGGTTCTTTGGGTTTCTTTTGCATCTTTAACGTTGGCTAAATATAAGCAAATGAATAAGAAGCTATAGAGTAGGGCGATCACTCCTTCTACCAGCATAAATACTGAGTTGTCGCCTTGGGTGATCGTAAAGCCTTTACGCACTTGAGCTACGTCGCCTAAAGTTACTAACCCTTTCAGCGAAGAGAGTAGCTCAGGGAAAACCAGTAACGTAATTAGCTGCATTGCTAAGAATACGCCACCTTTCACCCAGTGACCTTTTAAGAGTTGTGTGCTCCCCATTATGAGGAGAGCAGCAGGCACTCGTGGTGCCGGCTTAGTCTCTGATAACAACATAGATCCTCTTTACTCTTGGAGTTCGATCTGTTCTTCGATAATTGAGCGAGCTCGGTCTAATACGTCTTTTGGTGACTTATCGTTTATCCAAAATGCCGTAATTGCACTTGCCATTGGCGACCAAATGAACCCCATCTCAGGTACTGAAGGCATAGCGTCTGAATAGAAACCTTGAGTGATAATGGCGTAAGTTGCTTCGTCAGCATCGACGATAATCTCTTCCATAACGGTTGGAACTGGCGGGATAGCTTGAGCCATTTCGTAACGTTTCTTGAGCATTTTGTCAGTCGTGAGGTAGTCAGCAAATAATTGAGCTGCTCTTGGGTATTCAGTATAGGAAGAGACAACTGCAAGCCTAACTGTTGAGAAAGTACGAGGTTGCTGACCTTCTAATTTCGGCATAGGCACAACTCCAAAGTTTATACCTGAGTTTTTATAACCTTGAATCGCCCACGGACCATCGATAATCGCGGCAACTTTACCTTCGCTAAATAAACCACGGCGAACTTGCGGGTTACGCATATCAATAGGGTTAGAGTCATTAGCAACACGCAGTTTCTTCATTGCCTCTAAACCTTGTTGAGCCTTTTCAGAGTCAATGCCGATATCTTTTGCATCCGTCCCGTTTTTACCAAACTCATAAGCGCCATAGAGTGTGACGAACATACGTGACTCATAGTAATTTTGGATATCCCAAAGTAAGGCGTACTTATGCTCTTTTTTACTATTGAAGGATTTTGAAAACTCAATGAGTTCCTCAAAGTTTTCAGGCGCTTCAGGCAGTAGGTCTTTGTTATAGAAAAGAGCCGTTGTTGCGAAGCTGACAGGGAAGCCATAACTGCCGCCTTCTGCTTGTGACGCACTGATAGCATTTTGCATGAATGTGCTATTGATTCGGTCTGCAGAGACTAGATTTTCCATTGCGCCACCGGCAACAACTAAACGCCCCAGTAGGTCATGTTCAATCTCGGCAACGTCAGCAACACGCGCTGAGCCACCATCTTGAATAAGTCGAGATGCCGAATCGATGGGTGCAAGCCCTCTAAATGAGAACTTAATATCTTGGGCGAAATCTTTGTTGAAAGATTCAGCTGCATATTCCATGTAATCGACAGTTGATTTATCTGTCCAGATTAATAGCTCTGCACCGCTTTCTGGCACAATTTCTTCAGCACAAGCAAATCCTGATACTAAAGCTGCAGCCATTAACGTTGTCGTAAATAGATTTTTCTTCATATCCACACCGCACAATCAAAGTAGTAGTTCATAAGATACTACTAGGTTATGTCTCGACCAAAATATGTCAATACGAATTGAGTGGAATAGAAGCGTGTTTGTGATTTGAATCACTATATTTACAGGTTTAATAGTATTGTGGCTTGTTATGTAGGAAACCAGGTTAGCTAAGGAATGGCAGCAAGAACTAGGCTCAATTTGATACTTAGATTGATGAAAACCCTACTATTCGTGATGGTGGTCAATTATTTCCATAGCTAAAGGTGACCAATGTCTCATATATCATTTCTATAGGAAGAAAAATAAAAATAAATGCAGAACAATAATTAGGCGTTCAACGTGAACTACTAAAATTCGTGGCCAGAATTATTAAAAATAACTCCATTGCCGGATTAATAAGGAAATACTGTGAAACGAACAATATTGTCTGTAGTGATAGCTAACACCCTACTTATTAGCACCACTGCACTAGCAAGCGACCGAGGCTTTGCACCTGAAGATACTTTTTTTGATGAAGCTATGCAGTTTGGCGGGCACGTTGGATCATCAGTTGAGTATGAATACAAAACGACTACCGACTGGGCGAAGTGGGGAGGGACTGAATCTACTGAGAAAACTAGGACTCACGAAGTAGTAAGTTTGTTCTACAAAAATGCTAAGTGGAACATGTCGGCTCTGTATGCGTTTAAATTGGAAGACCGTAAGAAAGAACAAACGGGATACAGTGAAACAGAAGATGGTTACAAACATCTTTTATCACTGAACAAAGGTTTTAACATAGGCAGTGGCTGGGCGACTGGTGCGGTCTATGACATCGAATATACAAGAAGCCAGATATATAGCACGGCAGGTGTTAATGGATTACGCCATACCACAACAGAACACAGTTTTAGACCATACTTAACCTACTGGAATAATGAATATGGTGCTGGTTTCTATTCAAACCTTGAATATTTATTGAATGATGAAGATAAGAGTGCGTGGGGCACGATAAAAGAAGAGGGATATAGTTTACTCTTCAAGCCATATAAGCGTTTTGGTAACTGGGAAATGGGCGTTGAGTTTTTCTACCAAATTAAAGAAAACGACGCAAACGGAAATAAAGTTAGCGACTTTACTGAAAAATACGCTGAGCCAATTGTTCAATACAGCTTTGATGATGCAGGCACAATGTATGTGCGAGCGCGTATCGGTGAAAACGAAACGAATGGAATTGGCAGTAACGATGATTACTTCAAAGATATTCGTAAAGCGACAGTAGGCTATGAGCAAGCTGTAGGTGACGATTGGCTAATGAAAGCTGAGTATGAATGGGCGAAAGATACTGAAACATCGAATGCTGCTCAATATGCAGGTGATGAAAAAGTGGTTGAACAAAACACCCTCTTCTTACAAGCTTTATACCGCTTTTAATAAATAGTAGGTCGAACATCATGATAAAAGTTTCAGAAATTGCTCAAATCCTTGGTGGCAAAGTAGTTGGTGATGAATCAATTGAGATATCAACGATTCGCCCAGTATCAAGCGATGAAAAAGGAGGGTTAGCGATAGTATTTGCTAAGTCAGATCTTAAAGGGCTTTCTGAAACTTTAGCGGATGTCATTGTTGGACCAAAAGTTGTGCTTGAAACTCAAGCCAAAACGAAAATTATCATTGATGAGCTTGATGCCGATAAGCTCAATCAACTAATGCGTTTTTATAAAGTACATAAGTATCAATTATTTGATCAATGCAATACCTCTGATACTCCAGATGTCTATATTGGAAAGCACTGTCAAATAGGTGAAAACTGCCACTTTATGCCCGGTGTGAAAATCATGAACGGCGTGACGATAGGTAATAATGTCGCCATTCATGCCAATACGGTTATCAAAGAAGGGACCGTGATCGGTAATAACGTGACTATCGATTCCAATAACTCGATAGGTAATTACAGCTTTGAATATATGACTGGCAAGTTAACACGCTATGAGCGCGTAGAAAGCGTTGGTCGAGTGATTATTCAAGACGATGTTGAAATTGGATGTAACAACACTATTGACCGTGGCACCTTAGGCAACACCGTGATTGGACGAGGCACCAAAATTGATAACCTAGTGCAAATAGGTCATGACTGTAAGATTGGGCAGCATTGTTTATTAGTTTCTCAAACGGGTTTCGCAGGGCACACCATCCTTGAAGATAACGTGATTGTACATGGTCAAGCTGGCACTGCTGGGCACCTCACGATAGGCAAGAACTCGGTTGTTAAAGCGAAATCAGGTGTGAGTCATTCTTTCCCAGAAAATAGTGATCTGTTTGGCTATCCAGCAAAAGACGCACGTTCGTATTATAAGAACTTAGCCATGCTTAATAAATTAACAAATAACAGCAAGAAACCTAGTAGTAATGAATCTGCTAAGAATAAGGGGTTTATCGCAAGGGTTTTAAAATTATGAATATTATTAAGTGACAATTTTATGAACGAATCAATTAATATTGTTGATGCTTATATAAGAGATAGTATTGAAGGTGTGTATTTAGAGTTAGGTGATAACTCTACTTTAAATATCCCGCCTCATCATCAAGAATGCTTGTCTAACTATATTAACGAAAAAGTTAAGTTTGGTATTCGACCTGATTTTATTTATCTAGCAGATGATAACGATAAATTGAATACCGTAGAAGGTCAGTTTACTGAGTTACAAAAACAGGATAATGGCTATAACCTTATTTTTAATATTGAACATAAATTGTTTGTTTCAAAGGTTAGAAATAAAGTTTTGAATACCAATGATATTGGTAAATATTTTAACGTGAACTTTGATACTTACTTTAGTCATATTTTCGACCATGACACGAAGATGAATCTGACTATTTAATGATTAGAATAATAAGGAATTTATAATGAAACGTACTCTGCTGCTTACTGCTCTTTTGTCTTCTGCATTAATGGGGTGTGCAAGCACTTCAGACGCTCCCGCTGTTGAACAAAGTCTTGCTACTGGTCCTTTTGCTGACTGTAATCTAGCGAGTGTTGAAGACCGTGGTCCAATTCGTCCTTCACTGTTTGTGATTGGTACTTTCCCTGATGGTCAGTGGATGCACATGGATAACCGCCAGATGTCTCATAAAGGCAATGGTATCTATCAAGTCGTGAGTGAAGAAAAAGCAGGCAATGTAAGCTTACAGTTTGCAACCATGAGTTGGAATCCTCAATTTACTGCTGCAGGTAAAGAGATGGAAGTAGGCTATGAAAAAGAACTAAAACGTGGTGGTTTTGCTAAAAATACAACGGTAAATATCCCTGAAGATGGGAAGTACTTGTGGAGTATTGAGATCAACAAGGATAAGAAACCAGTACGAGCACTTATAAAGGCGTGTAAATAGCATTATTTCCGTTGAGAGTACTAATAGATGTTCAAAGTCGTTCGGTCCACCTATAAGTTATACTTAGTACTCTCTTCTTTTGCCTATTTAGCGAGTGTTTTTACTCTGTAGAATCACTCGCTAAGTGGAACTATTCGCTAAATAAATAGTTTTAATTTTTTGAATAAGCGATACCAAGTGAGCCTTATTTTTACACTTGAGTATATAACCTGTATGCGGAGTATCAAATGGCAACAGTTAGCCTACGCAAAGTAGAAAAAGAATACGACAATGGTTTTAAAGCTGTACATGGAATTGACTTAGATATTCATGAAGGTGAGTTCATGGTGTTCGTGGGTCCATCTGGTTGTGCTAAGTCAACCACACTGCGCATGATAGCGGGTCTTGAAAGTATTTCAGGTGGTGATATCCGTATTGGTGATCAAGTCGTTAATGATTTACCTCCTAAAGATCGTGGCATTGCAATGGTGTTCCAAAACTATGCGCTTTACCCGCATAAAACGGTTTTTGACAATATGGCCTTTGGTCTAAAGATGCAGAAAAAGCCGAGAGAAGAAATCAAACAACGTGTTGAAGAAGCGGCTGAAAAATTAGAAATTACAGATTTGCTTTATCGTAAACCGAAAGAAATGTCGGGTGGGCAACGCCAGCGTGTAGCTGTGGGACGAGCGATTGTGCGTAAACCTGATGTATTCTTATTTGATGAACCGCTGTCTAACCTTGACGCCAAATTGCGTGTTTCAATGCGAGTTAAAATTGCTCAACTGCACCAGTCTTTGAAAGAAGAAGGCAACCCAGCAACAATGATCTATGTGACACATGATCAGACGGAAGCGTTAACGCTAGGGGATAGAATTTGTGTGTTAAACCAAGGCAACATCATGCAAGTCGACACTCCTTCCAATCTTTATAATTACCCAAAAAATAAATTTGTAGCTGGCTTTATTGGTTCACCAGCAATGAACTTAGTGAACACAACCTTACGTAAACTTGGTGACGATATTTACGTAGAACTTGCACCTGGTGCCCAAATTATTATCCCTAAAGATAAGCAAGAGAAGTTGCTTAACTACATAGATAAACCAGTGTGTTTAGGCATTCGACCTGAGCATATTGATTTAGCTAACGATGATGAAACGGTGAATGTTCACCCAGGTGAATTAACCGTCGTCGAAAACTTAGGTAATGAAAAGTATTTGTACTTTAGAATTGGTAATAATGAAATTGTTGCTCGTGTTAATAATCAAACCATTACAACCTCGGATATTGGCAGTAATGTGAGGTTTAATTTTGATTCAGGGTTCTGTCATATATTTGATTCAGAAACGGAAGGAAATATAACCTTGTAAATATGGCTAGTTATATTAACTACCATTAACGTCATTTAAATAATTCCTAAATATACGTAGGGGTTATTTTTAGTAAAAAGTAAAAAGTAAAAAGTAAAAAGTAAAAAGTAAAAAGTAAATCAAGATTATGAAGAACAAGTTAGTACTCTTTTCAGTATTGCTTGCTTCCTTGCCTGCTGCTGCAGATTGGAATCAAGCTTATTTTCGTGGAACTGCAAATAATTGGCAAACAGAAAGCATGGTTAAAGTGAAAACTAACCATTGGCAAATAGTTAAAAAATTTAACACAGGGGATGGCAGTAACCCCCCAAGTTTCAAAATCGACCGTTTTGGTGATTGGTCAGAAAATTACCCACTAGCTAACTTCGTTGTTGATCTTAATAAAACGTATGAGATTAACTTCTACGCTGATACTAACAGTGTTGTAGTCCATGAAAAACTAGCTTTTGATATGCGTGATGAGACGATGTACTTCGTCTTTTTAGACCGTTTTTCTGATGGCGATTCTGCAAATAATACCGGTAATAATGCTCAGACTTACTCTGCAGACCGATCTGATTATAAGAAGTATTTTGGTGGTGATATCAAAGGGTTGTTAGGTAAGTTAGATTACCTAAAAGACATGGGAATTACTTCTATTTGGATTACCCCGCCTGTTAATAATGTCGACCAATTAAACAAAGATGGTTCAGCTGGTTATCATGGTTACTGGGGACGTGATTTTTTCCAAGTGGATGAGCATTTAGGCACAATTGACGATTTCCGCGCTCTTAGCCAAAAAATGGATGAGTATGACATGAAGTTGGTGCTGGACTACGCACCAAACCATTCTAACCCCAATGATGAAAATGAATATGGTGCGTTATATAAAAATGGCGTGTACCAAACTAACTTCGATGGCGATACTGAAAACTGGTATCACCATAATGGTGGAGTGACGAATTGGGATGATTATTATCAAGTTCGAAACCACAACTTATTTAATCTATCCGACTTTGACCAAAGTAATGAGAAAACCTATCAATATTTAGTTGAAGGAGCAAAGTTCTGGATTGACCTCGGTGTAGATGGCATTCGTATTGATGCGATTAAGCATATGGATAAATCTTTTATTCAACGCTGGACTGGCGACCTAAACAATTACGCAAAAGCTAAGGGTAAGCCTGGGTTCTACTTCTTTGGTGAGTGGATGGATGCTGGTGCCACGGCTACGGGTATTAATGCTAAGTCGATTGATTTTGCTAACACATCTGGCTCTGCACTATTAGATTTTGGTCTACGTAATACGATAGAAGACGCGCTGTTGCGTGCCAATGGTACTGGTATGTACGCGATTAATGAGTACATGAAAATTCGCGATACTAAGTTTACATCGAGTGACTGGCAGGTTGTATTCTTAGATAACCATGATGCTCCGCGTTTATCTACGGTTCTTCGTTCAGACGCAACTAATTTCGGGCCAGGTAAAGATAAATGGGGCGGTCGCCAGAGTGTTCCATTCGCTCAAGATCGTGTTGAGTTAGGTTTAGCTCTTATTATGACTTCTCGCGGTGTCCCTTGTATCTACTATGGCACTGAACACTATGCAGCGAACTTTACGACCAATGGGTTTGGACAAGTAGGTAATGACCCATATAACCGTGAAATGATGCCAAGTTTTGATACTAATACGCCGGCTTATCAAATGATTAAGAAACTGAGTAAATTGCGTAGAGAAAGTTATGCGATTCAACAAGGTTCTTATATTGAACGTTGGGTAAGCAATGATGTTTTAGTCTACGAGCGCAATGCTGGGGATGATGTGGTTGTCGTGGCAATGAATTTAGGTAACAGCACTTCTGTGAATGCCATTAACCTAGGTTTAGCGAACGGAACTTACGATAATGTCTTAGGCAGTGATCAAGTTGTCGTATCGGATGGTAGTGGTACATTTAATTTAGAGCAGAATGAAGTCGTTGTGCTGAGAACGCTTCAGCAATAGCAATTTGGCTTAGTTAAGATTAAACGCTAGTAATGAAGGTTGCTGGCGTTTTTTATGGGTGATATTTTGATTGAGGTACAGACCATAATTAGTACGTTTAAATCGAGTATCTATTAGTTCAGAGTGAATTTTTATCATTAAGCTGGGGTCTTGAAGGTAATCGTGATAATTGAGTAGCTATAGCTTTTAGAGGTGTATATGGAAGTATTGTTTGGTGGTGTAGATGTGTGCTTACTTCATGTATGAGACTTACTATATCTGTCTCGTCCTAAAATACGTTGACAGTATTTCTACTAAGTCAACAGCGTCAGCTGTTGGCTTTTTTCATGCACCTCATTTGGAGTTTTCATCCTGAGACTAAGGTGCGGCCTCATGTTGTTATAGGTACTTATAGACTCTTTTAGTAGTTGTTTAAGCTCTCCGAGGTTTTTACACTTATCAAGTAAGAACTCTTGTTTCAGTATTCCATTTACTCTCTCTGCTAATGCATTCTGATAGCAGTCATAACCGTCTGTCATCGAGGG
>MDTG01372759.1_pt1 | contig 11648 bp, 13 predicted proteins | sample 811421 | NCBI WGS metagenome assembly MDTG01 (sample SAMN05326645, study PRJNA326480) | marine metagenome | isolation source: seawater | place: Pacific Ocean: South East | collected 2011
TAATCCTAAAGAACCATATCCTTGAGCCATTGTATCAGACTGAACATCTCCATCATAATTTTTACATGCCCAAATATATTTTCCACTCCATTTCATAGCACATGCCACCATATCATCAATTAATCTATGTTCATAAGTAATCTTATTTTTATCAAAATCTTTTTTAAATTCTTCATTAAAAACTTTTTGAAATATATCTTTAAATCTTCCATCATAAGTTTTTAAAATTGTATTTTTTGTCGAAAGATAAACAGGCCATTTTTTTATTAGACCGTAGTTAAAGCATGATCTTGCAAAGTCCTCTATTGATTTATCTAGGTTATACATTGATAAAGCAACACCCGGTCCAGGAAAATTAAAAACCTCATATTTTTTTTGATCTTTTCCATCTTCTGATGTCCACTTAATTTCTAATTTACCTTTGCCAGGTACTTGAAAATCTGTAGCTCTATACTGATCCCCAAATGCATGACGGCCTATTATCACAGGATCTGTCCACGATGGAACTAGTTTTGGGATATTTTTACAAATTATTGGTTCTCTAAAAACAGTACCACCAATAATATTTCTTATTGTTCCATTAGGAGATCTCCACATTTTTTTAAGATTAAATTCTTTAACTCTAACTTCATCGGGTGTAATAGTTGCACATTTAATACCCACACCATTTTTCTTAATTGCATTTGCACAATCGATCGTGATTTGATCATTTGAGTTATCTCTACTTTTCATGCCCAAGTCGTAATACTCAATTTTCAGATCTAAATATGGTAAAATTAGTTTCTTTTTTATAAAATCCCATATAATTCTGGTCATTTCATCGCCATCTAACTCTACAATCGGGTTTTTTACCTTAATTTTGCTCATTTTTTGTTGCTATCTTAATAATTGAATTTAAACATTTTATATACATATTAATTAAAAATTATCAATTAACGATTATGATAGAAAAAATATTTCCTAAAATTCATAACGAAGGATTTAAGTTTTTAGTAATATTTGGTTTTATTACCGTAATATTATATTTATTTAGCTCATTTCTAGGTCTAATAGGTCTTTTGTTGACCGTCTGGTGTTACTACTTTTTTAGAGATCCTGACAGAATATCAATTAATGATGATAATTTTTTAGTAAGTCCAGCTGATGGGTTAATATTAAAAGTAGAAGATTGTAACGGGCCAAAAGAACTTAATTTAAGTGAAAAAAAGTTTACAAAGATTAGTATTTTTATGAATGTATTTGATTGCCATGTAAATAGAACACCTTGTTCAGGAAAAGTATCACAAATACTCTATAAGCCAGGTAAATTTCTAAATGCATCTCTTGATAAAGCAAGCGAAGATAATGAGAGAAATTATTACAAAATTATAAATAAAAATGGAGAGGAAATAATAGTCGTTCAAATAGCAGGTCTTATTGCAAGAAGAATAGTATGTGAAACTTCAGAGAATGATGATTTAAGTCAAGGCGATAGAATAGGTATGATAAGATTTGGAAGTAGAGCAGATATTTATTTTGAAAATTATAAACCATTAGTAAAACCTGAACAACGCGCAATTGCAGGTGAAACCCTAATAGCAATTAAATCTAATGAATGAACCAAAAAAAAAGTTTAAATTAGTAACAGATACACAAGCTAGAATGATTTTACCAAATACTCTAACTTTGATTGGAGTATGTGTTGGTTTAAGTTCTATTAATTTTGCTCTAAACCTGAGATATGAATTGGCTATTATAGCAATTTTATTTGCCGCAATTATAGATGGACTCGATGGAAGAATTGCAAGACTTATAAAAGGTACATCAAAAGTAGGTAAAGAGCTAGACTCCCTAACTGATGTAATAAGTTTTGGTGTAGCACCTGCATTAATAATGTATTTTTGGACTTTAAATTCTCTTGGAAAAATAGGATGGTTAATATCATTAATTTATGTGATTTGCGTTGCTCTAAGGTTAGCTAGATTTAATATTAATACTGGAGGAGAAGCATCCTGGAAAGATAATTTTTTTCAAGGTGTACCATCGCCAGCGGGAGGAATATTAGTTCTGTCACCATTAATACTTGATGTTAGTGGATTAAATTCAACAAATTTTAATTTTGAGATATTTACTCCATATATATTTATTTGTATATCGATCTTACTTATTAGCAAAGTTCCATCTTACTCTTTAAAAAAAATAGTTGTTCCTAGAAGCTCAACAGTTTTTTTACTTTTCGGTATAGTGTTAATATTTGGTTTATTGTTAATTTTTACATTTGAAGTTCTTTTAGCTGGATGTATAATTTATATTTTACTTTTACCATTTAGCATTATTCATTACTTAAGACTTAAAAAAAGATTTTCTGTTGTATCGATAGATGATGATGAGCCAGAAGATGTTTTATAATGAAAAAAAATACAATAATTTCTTTAGCTGACTCAAATTATTTTGATCTACTGAATGAATTAGTAGACTCAATTAAACAATTTAAAAAAAGTGAAACTGTAGCAATATGTATTTTAGATGCAGGTCTTAACGAAGAACAATTAAAAATATTAAAACCAAAAGTTGATGAAATTAAGAAAGCAGAGTGGGATATTGAAGTGTCATCTTTTAAGATTAAAGGTAAAGAATGGTTAAAAAGCCAAGTCTCAAGAGCTTTTTTACCTAAATATTTTCCTAATTATGAAAAATATCTTTGGATAGATTGTGACGCTTGGTTAAATGATTGGGCTACTGTTGAGCTTTATTTTAAAGCATGTGAAAATGGTAAACTTGGTATTACTCAAACAATTGGACCTGGTTATAAAATTACTGCCAAAGTTAATTGGTTGTTTGGAAAATTAGCTTTAGTTAAATCGCAAAACTTTAAGCATGCCTTAAGTTCAAGAGTTGGAATTAAAAATGCTAGAAAATTAGCTTTTGCACCACATATTAATATAGGAGTTTTTTCTTTGGAAAAGAATTCAAAATGTTGGTCAATTTGGCAAGAAAATTTAAAAAAAACTTTAAAATCGGGAAAAATTTTTGGTTCTGAAGGACTAGCAATTAATATGAGTGTTTACATTGATAACGTAGATACTGAGTTTCTTCCATTAAGTTGTAATTGGATAGCTAGCAATTTACTACCAAAGTACGATAATCAAAAAAGTACATTTGTAGAGCCTTATTTGCCAAATTATAAAATAGGTATAATGCATTTAGCGGCAGGTATTTGGAAAGAAAATAAAGATATGAGAATTGACAAAACTGTGAAAGTTAAAATTCAAACTTTAGACAACAATTTCGAACTCAAAAGTCTACGATTTGGCCATTAATTGAAAAAAAATAAAATTTCAAAAAACTGGATACGAAAACAAAATAAAGATATTTATGTACGTCAATCTAAAATTGAAGGTTATAGATCTCGAGCAATTTATAAATTAAAAGAAATTGACGAAAAGTTTAAAATTTTCAAAAATACAAGTTTAGTTGTTGACTTAGGTGCTGCACCTGGAAGTTGGTCTCAATATATTAGAAAAAAATTTAAAAAAAGTGAAATCTTAGCTATTGATTTACTTGAATTTGAAAAAATAGATAATGTTTCACAAGTAGTAGGTGATTTTACAAAAATTGAAAACCAAGAGAGAATAAAAAATTATTTTAACAAGAAAATAGATGTTGTAATTTCTGATATGGCAGTTAACACCACTGGAAACAAAAATTTAGACTCAATTGTAACAGGTGAACTATGTATTGAAGCTATGAATTTTGCCAATCAAATAATTAACAAAAATGGTAAATTTGTATCGAAAATTTTTATGGGTTCAAGTTTTAATGAAATTGTCGCAGATGCAAAAAAAAAATTCAAAGAAGTTAATATTTTCAAGCCTTTATCAAGTAGAAAAGATTCTAAAGAAAGCTTTATAATTTGTAAATTTTTAAGATAGACCCTTTCAATTTCAAAAGAATCATATATATAAGATTATGGGTCCACTAAAAGAAGCTCTTACATTTGACGACGTTACGCTTGCTCCAAACTATTCAGAAGTTTTGCCTAATCAAGTTAATACAGCAACATATTTATCAAAAAAATTTAAATTAAAAATTCCTTTACTATCATCTGCAATGGATACTGTTACTGAGTCTAAAATGGCAATTGCTTTAGCAAAAGCTGGTGGGATTGGTGTGATACATAGAAATTTAGATATAAAAAAACAAATCATAGAAATAAAAAAAGTTAAGAGACAAAAACTTATAGTCGGTGCGGCTGTTGGTGCTGGTCCTTCAGAATTTCAAAGAGCTGAAGCCATTATTAAGGAAAAAGTTGACTTAATTGTTGTGGACACAGCTCACGGGCATACAAAAAAAGTAGCGCAAATCATTAAAAAAATTAAAAAACAAAAAAGTAAAAGTACACTTCTATGTGCAGGAAATATCGCAACGGCAAATGCAGCTAATTTTTTGGCTAAACTTGGTGTAGATATAATTAAAGTAGGAATCGGACCAGGTTCAATTTGTACAACAAGATTAGTTGCAGGTATCGGCGTACCACAATTAAGTGCAATTTTGGATGTAAGAAGCGGGTTAAAAAATAAAAACATAAAAATAATTGCTGATGGAGGGATTAAATTTTCAGGTGATATTGCCAAAGCTCTTTCTGCTGGGGCTGATGCAGTTATGATTGGATCTTTATTTGCAGGTACAGACGAATCCCCAGGAAAAATTGTAAAAAAAAATGGTAAACTTTTCAAAAATTTTAGAGGTATGGGATCAATAGGAGCTATGAATAAAGGATCAGCAGACAGATATTTTCAAAAAAAACAAAAAGATAAATCAAAATATGTTCCAGAGGGGGTAGAGGGATATGTTAAATACAAAGGTTCAGTAGAAAAGATTATTTTTAAATTAATTGGTGGCCTTAAGTCATCTATGGGATATCTTGGTTCAAAAAAAATAATTGATTTAAGAAATAAACCGAGATTTGTTAAGATAACCAAAGCAGGTTTTTATGAAAGTATGGTACATAACATTGATGAGGTTAAAAAAGATGAAAAATATTAAAATATTATTTATTATAGTATTAGGCTCACTTTTATTTGAAAGTTCTTTAAAAGCACAAAATTTTTTCGATGAAGCAAAAAAAAATTACGATGAAAAAAAATTTGAGGAATCAAAATTTTTGTTTCAAAGAAATATTGTTTACAATCCTAAAGATGCAAAATCATATTTATATTTAGCTAAAATTTATGCAAATGAAGAAAATGAAAAGGAAGAACTTAAAAATATTAATACTACACTTATTTTAGAACCCAATAATGAAGAGGCTTTGTATCTTTTGATAAGATATGAACTTAAGAAATCAAATTACGCTAAAGTAAAAGAGCTTAAGGATAATTTTTCAATGATATGCAGTATGCTTTGCAAAGAAAAAAAAAATATAGAGGAATCTTTAAAAGATATAGAACCAAAAAATGAGTCTGGACAATAATTTAAATAATATTTTAATTATTGATTTTGGTTCCCAATTTACTCAATTAATAGCTAGAAGAATAAGAGAAATGGGGGTGTACTCAAAAATTATAAATCATAAAAAAATTAATTTAAATTTAGAAAAAAATAAAATAGGAGGAATAATCCTATCTGGCGGACCTTTAAATGTTTATCAAACAAAAAAAGTTAGGTTTAATAAAGAAATATTCAAATGGAAGGTTCCAATTTTAGGGATTTGTTTTGGTCATCAAATTATTTCAAAAGAACTTGGAGGTAGAGTAAAAAAAACTAAACATAGAGAATTTGGATTAGCAAAACTTCAAAAGCTTAGTAATAGTAAACTCACTAATAATTTTTTTAATAAAAATGGATCGAATAATGTATGGATGAGTCACGCCGATGAAGTAACAAAACTTGCTAGAGGATTTAGAGTTATTGCTAAAACAGAAACTTCTAAATTCTCAATAGTAGAAAATTCAGTTAGAAAGTTTTATGGAATACAATTTCATCCAGAGGTAACACATACATTTAAAGGAATAATAATCTTAAAAAATTTTGTTTTTTCTATTTGTAAAATAAAAAAAAATTGGTCATCAAAAAATCAAATGAAAATTTTAACTCAAGATATAAAAAGTAATGTTGGAAACTCAAAAGTAATTTGTGCATTATCTGGTGGTGTTGATAGTAGTGTAGTTGCAAAATTATTACATCGAGCAATCGGAAAACAACTTACATGTATTTTTGTAAATACGGGTCTTCTTAGAAAAAACGAGGAAAAACAAGTTATTAAAACTTTTAAAAAAAAATTTAAAATTAATTTAATTTATATTGATGCAAAAAAAATATTTTTAAATAGTTTAAAAAAAATCTCTGATCCTGAAAAAAAGAGAAAAATTATTGGTAATTTATTCATTAAAATCTTTGAAGAGCATTCAAGAAAGATAAAGAATGTAAAATATCTAGCACAAGGCACTCTTTATCCTGATATAATTGAAAGTAAATCAGTCACTGGGAGTCAAACTTCAAAAATTAAATCTCATCATAACGTTGGTGGATTACCCAAAAAAATGAAATTGAAATTAGTTGAACCATTAAGACTATTATTTAAAGATGAGGTAAGAAAATTAGGTTTAGAGCTTAAATTATCAAAAGATATTGTTATGAGGCACCCATTTCCTGGGCCAGGTTTAGCAATTAGAATACCAGGAGAGATAACTTTAGAAAAAATTAAAATTTTACAAGAGGCTGATGAAATATTTATAAATTTATTGAGGAGACACAATTTATATAACAAGATATGGCAAGCTTATGCTGCATTATTACCAGTGAAGACAGTTGGAGTAATGGGTGATAATAGAACTTATGAATATATGTGTTTATTAAGAGCAATAACATCTGAAGACGGTATGACAGCAGATATATTTAGTTTTAATAAGCAATTTATGCAGCTTGTTTCAAATAAAATAATTAATAATATAAAAGGTATTAATAGAGTTGTTTATGACGTAACATCAAAACCACCTAGTACAATAGAGTTAGAATAATGAATAATAAGATACAAAAAATAATAAATAAAAAAAATAAAACTAAAATTATTTGTTTAACTGCTTATTCAAAAAATATTGCTGAGATATTAGATAATCATGTAGATATAGTTCTTGTTGGTGATTCTCTTGGATCAGTTCTTTACAATTATAAAACAACAAGAAAAGTAAATCTTAAAATGATGTTTGAACATACAAAAAGTGTTAGAATGGGTGTAAAAAAAAGTCTTCTTATTATTGATTTGCCTTATAATACATACAGAAACAAATCTGAGGCTTTGAAAAACTCAAAAAAAGCATTTAAAGAAACTAAGTGTGATGCAGTAAAGGTAGAGGGAGGTGTGAGAGTTAAACATATTGTACGCCATTTGGTAAAAAATAAAATACCTGTATTAGGTCATATAGGAGTAACACCACAAACAATAAAAGGAAAATTTAAATCAGTTGGTAAAACCGAAAAAGAAAAAAAAAAATTAATAAATGATGCAATAGCTTTAGAGGAAAACGGAGCTTTTGGAATAGTGCTAGAGTGTATATACAGCGATTTATCAAAAAAAATTTCTAATCTTGTAAAAATTCCAACTATTGGTATAGGAGCATCTGTTCATTGTGATGGTCAAGTTTTAGTAACAGATGATATTTTAGGTTTAACAAATGCTAAAATCAAATTTGTAAAAAAATATGTAGATATTAAAAAAACTATTAATTCAGCAATAATAAAATTTAAAAAAGAGGTAAAGTCTAATAAATATCCAACAAAAAAATATTCCTATTAAAAATATTTTTTGAAATTCTCATTAATTGATAAAATTTCCAAATCGACTAAACCACCAATAACCAATTGAAGTGCAACAATTAAAATAAATCCTAAACCTATGTAAGCAATCCATAGATGCTTTTGTATATAATTTGCTAAATATGTAGCTAAAGCACCTGTTAAAATTACCGATAAGACCAATCCGAAAATCATAAACCCGAAATGTCCTTTTGCAGCACCAACAACCCCAATTACATTATCAAAACTAATAGTTATGTCTGCAAATAAAACTTTATAAATACTTTGAATATAAGATGGCTCTTTTGATTTTTTTGTAGGTGATTTTATTTTTTTAATCTCAAACAGATCTTTTCTTAGATCATTAACAATCCAAATTAATAAAAGTCCACCAATTATCTTAATAAAATAGAATTTAAATAAGTATGTTGCAAATATTGCAAACAAAACTTTAAATACTAAAGCACCAGCGACACCCCATAATATAATTTGTCTTCTATTTTTTGGAACAAAATTCGCAGCAATTAATCCAATAATTATAGCGTTATCGGCAGCTAAAATTATATCTATAAAGACGATTTGTGTAAGTATTATTAATTCTTCAATCAATGCAGTTATAATAATTGAATTTTTTTATTTTTCAATCTAGAGATTATAATTTTAATATTTTGACTCTTTAGTACCGTCAATTAAAGCTTTAAGCTCATCAAATTCTTCACAGTCACAATCTTTCAGCGCTAAAAGTCTTTCCTTAGCTTTTTCAGGTCTATTAGTTGATAAATATAATTCACCTAAATATTCATTGATACCATTATGTTTAGGACTTATTTTTAATCCTTTTAAATAATACATTTCTGCGTTCTCAAAATCCCCCAGTTTTCTTGATGTAAAACCAAGATAGTTTAAAACATCCGGATTAGACGGATCTTTTTTATTAATTTTAGTTAATCTATTAAAAGCTTTTTGATATTTTTTGTTTGCTTTTTCTAATTTGTTTTTTTTTTCAAGTTTTTTTCCTGCTTTTACATAATTAATTGCAGAATTGTACATTTGAGTAGTACTCTCAGCACCTCCTCCACTACTATCTGCGCCTGAACTTGAACCACCAGCAGCATATGAAATGCTATTTAAAGATATTAAAGCAAAAAGTATTAAAAGAAATTTTTTCATTAATTAAATTTTTTCATTTTGTTAAGAGGTTTTAGAATCATATTATTTTCTAATAAATTGTTTTTTACCATTTTTGCAGTAGTTAACGAACTTGCGTTATCTCCATGTATACAGACTGAATCAATTTCACAAGATATTTTTTTGCCAGAGAGACAATTTATCGCCTGATTTTTAACCATATTTAATACGTGTTTTTTTGCGATTTGGGGGTCAATAATTAATGCATTTTTTTTTGATCTAGAAACTAGGTTACCATCATCTTCATAGTTTCTATCTGCAAAAATTTCACAAGCAATTTTCATATCTAACTTTTTAGCTGAAACTTCCATTTTGGATCCAGTTGGAACTAAATATATTAAATCTTTATCTATGTTTTTAATTACTTGAGCAATAGTATTTGCAAGCTCTATATCCTCACAAGCCATATTATTTAAAGCACCATGGGGTTTTATATGTGTAACCTTTTCACTATACTGGTCAGCAATTAGTTGAAGTATATTGTATTGATTAATTATTAGTTTTTCTATTTCTTTTTTTGATAAATTAATTCTTTTTCTTCCAAAATTTTTAGGATCCATAAAAGATGGATGTGCGCCTATACTCACACCGTTTTCTTTTGATATTTTAATTGTAGAGTGCATAGTCTCCTCATCTCCTGCATGATACCCACAAGCTATGTTTGCAGAATTAACTATTTTTAATAAATCAGGATCATTTTTAATTGAATGTAGTTCTGATTTTTCACCTAAATCACAATTAATATTAATTTCCATACCACTCATTCATAAAGTATAACATGGGATGATTAAAAATATATCAAATCTTGGTGACGCATCAATTTACTTTGATTTTGGAGATCGAATAGATAAAGAAACTAATAAATTAGTAATTAATTATTTTAATAGCATTAAAAATTCAGGTCTTGAGGGCATAACAAATATTACTCCTTCATATAATAAGTTAATAGTTTCATTCAATTTAGAGATAACCAACTTTTTTGAACTAAAAGGAAAAATTGAAGGAATAAAATTAGATAAAAGTAATAATAAAAAAAATAAAAGAATTAAGATTCCTATTTGTTGTGATGATAAATTTTTTTTAGATAAAGAACATTTAGAGAAAAAATTAGGCTTGAGCTCAAGTGAAATCCTAGAGAAATATTTAAATAAAGATTATTTTTGTTATATGACTGGATTTGTTGCTGGGATGCCTTTTTTAGGAGACATAGACAATGATATAAGAGTTGATCGATTAAAAACACCAAGAGTTAAAGTCCCAAAAGGCTCTGTAGGAATTACAGAGCAATTCAGTAATATATATACTTTTGAGAGCCCAGGGGGATGGAATATAATAGGTAATACACCCCAAAATATTTTTAATTCTAAAAATCCTGATAACCCGACTTTGATTAATCCAGGTGATGAAGTTTCTTTTTTTCAGATTTCAATTAATGAATATAAAAAGTTTAATGAAAAATAATTATTTTGAGGTTTTAAGAACTGGAATAAATTCTACTTTTCAAGATTTAGGAAGAGAGAATTTTTATCATTTAGGTCTTCCCTTTAGTGGAGCAATGGATAAAAGAAATTTCTTGCTATCAAACTCTATAGTCAACAATATTAATGAAGCAACAATTGAATTTGCATATCAGGGTCCCTTACTTCGATTTAATGGAAGTACATGTATTTTTGCCATTTCTGGTGATGTTTATTTCAAAATAAAAAAAAAGAACTCAAGCACAATTTTAGGCGAATGTTATAAAACTTATGTTTTAGAATATGGGGATGAATTAGATATTATTTCTACAAACAAATCAGTTTATGGATATTTAGCCGTATCAGGTGGTTTTATTTTAGAGAGCCAATTAAATAGTTATTCAACCTTTTCAAGAGCAAATGTCGGGCCATTTGGAGGTAAAAAATTATTTTTAGATCAAAAAATTAATTTAAAAAATGTTTTAAATAATAATTTGAATAAACAAATTAAATATTCAAATTCAAAAATTGAGTATATAAGGATATTAAAAGGTACAAATTTTGATTATTTTTCTGAGATAGGTTTAAAAAAATTTTTAAATGAGGAATTTTTAGTTACAAAACTTACGGATAGAATGGGAATGAGAATTTGTGGTCCCAAAATTGATAATATAAAGGAAAAAAATATAAGGTCAGAAGGAATTGTAAAAGGCACAATCCAAGTACCACCAGATGGTGATCCAATAATTATGCTTTCAGATCATGGAACAATTGGAGGATATCCAAAAATTGGAGTAGTTATAAGTGCAGATTATGATAAAGTTGTACAACTTGCACCAAATAATAAAATAAAATTTAAACTAATAGATCTTCATGAAGCTGAAAAAATTTTTAGATTTTATACTCTTGAGACAGAAAATTTGTTGAATCAATTAAAATGAATTTTATAGAAAAAATACCTGGTCCATTATTAGTTTTTTTTGGCGCATGTAGCCTAAGCTTTGGTGGTTTAATTGTTAAGTTATTTGAAGGGGCTACACTCTGGCAAATATTATTTTGGAGGTCTTTTTTTTTTATTCTTGTAGTCACTATTTTTTTAGTAGTTACTTATAAAAAAAATGTTTTAAAGGCTTTTAGCCATTCTGGAGTCCCTGGAATTTTTGGAGGAATAATCTTATCATCAGGTTTTTGTGGTTATGTTTTTGCTATGTATAATACAACTGTAGCTAA
>MDTG01256585.1_pt1 | contig 11647 bp, 11 predicted proteins | sample 811421 | NCBI WGS metagenome assembly MDTG01 (sample SAMN05326645, study PRJNA326480) | marine metagenome | isolation source: seawater | place: Pacific Ocean: South East | collected 2011
TATTCATCAGAAAATGCTGGATTAGTTAAATTTGATTTATTAGGACTAAAAACCTTAACAGTTATTGATAAAACCTTGAAAAGATTAAAAGTAAAAAAAATTAATTTAGATATAAGCAAAATAAATCAAAGCGATGAAAAAGTTTTCAATTTACTGTCTACAGGAGAGACTACAGGATTATTTCAATTGGAAAGCGCAGGAATGAGAGAAGCAATTAAACAAATGAAACCTAATAAATTCGACGATATTATTGCTTTGGTTGCTCTATATCGACCTGGCCCTATGAGCAACATTCCAATATACAATGATTGCAAAAATGGAATTAAAGAACCTGACTATATTCATCCAACACTAAAAGAAATATTAAAACCAACCTATGGAATAATTATTTATCAAGAACAAGTTATGCAGATTGCTCAAACTTTAGCAGGTTTTACAGCAGGAGAGGCTGATATTTTGAGAAGAGCAATGGGGAAAAAAAAGAAAGCGGAGTTAGATAAGCAAAAAGAGAGATTTATTAATGGAGCAATCAAAAATGGAATAGCAAAAGATGTTGCAAATTTTGTTTTTACCAAAATAGAACCATTCGCCCAGTACGGATTTAATAAAAGTCATGCAGCTGCATATGCTTTAATTGCTTATCAAACAGCTTATTTAAAAACTTACCATAAAGAGGATTTTATTGCTGCAACAATGTCTACTGAATTGACAAATACGTCTAAATTAAGAGAATTTGTAGAAGAGCTAAAAAGATTAAAAGTTGAAATTGTAAGACCTTCAATCAATAAATGTTTTGCTGAATTTAAAGCCTCAGACAAAAAAATTTATTATGGTTTAGGTGCAATAAAGAATGTTGGTTTTGAAGCAATATCAAATATTATAAAAGAAAGAGAAAAAAATGGAAAATTTAATTCATTTTCAGATTTTATTAATAGAGTAGACTCCAAAGATATAAATAAACTACAGCTTGAGGGATTAACTAAAGCTGGAGTTTTTGATGAATTTAATAAAAATAGAAACAGCGTATTTATTTCTATACCTAAAATTATTCAACAAGTGAAAAATATTAATGATGATAAAAACAATAATCAGAAAAATCTTTTTGAAAATAATACAAACTTAATTAATGATTTCGAGTTTATACCCTCTACACAATGGAAACAGAAGGAACTTTTATCTGAGGAATTTAAATCCTTAGGTTTTTACATTTCTAATCATCCTCTTAATGAATATAAAGAAATTTTTAATCAACTAAAAATAATTAATTATAATGATTTTTATAATCAAAATAATCATGAGGGCTTAGTAGCTGGGACTATTATGTCTATTCAAGAAAAAAAAAGTGCTAAAGGTACACCCTATGCAATTATAAAATTTAGTGACCAAAAGGGAGAATTTGAGTTATTTTTATTTTCAGAAATACTTGTAAGTAATAGAGATAAATTAAAAGAGTCCGAGTCTTTTATTCTTACTTTGCAAAAAGATAAATCAGCTAATGAAAATGTTAAAAAAAGAATTAATGTTAAAAAAATTTTAAACTTAGATGAAATGATTAAAAATCCATATTCTAAAGTAACGATTGAACTGAAAGAAAATTATAAAATTAATGAAATTAAAGAAATTTTATCTAAAAACGGTGATACACAAATAAACATAATAATTAGAGATAAAAACAAATTGGCCAATTATTCCTTAAAAAATAATCGCAAATTCAATCTCAATGACTTAAAAGCTTTAAAAGCCAAGGAATACGTGGCAAAAATAATTTTTTAGATAGTTGATTTTTTGAAATGTTTGTATATATCAGTTGATAATTTCGCACACAGTTACAAGGGTAATGCCCTACCGGTCCATAATTGAGTGGAATTACTGTGGTGGATTAACCGGAAAATAAATGAACGTACCAAAAGTTGACATAAAACAATTATTAGAAGCAGGAGTTCACCTTGGACACAAAACGCTTAGGTGGAATCCTAAAATGAAAAAATACATTTTTGGTGAAAAAAATTCTATTCACATAATTGATTTAACTCAGACTGTAGAATTTATTAAAAACGCTCTAATGGAAGTTCATAAGGTAATCTCGTCTGGAGGAAAACTTTTAGTAGTGTCTACAAAAAAACAGGCTTCAGAGCAAATAAGCGAATTGGCAAAAGAAACCGGTCAATATTTCGTTAACTATCGATGGTTGGGAGGAATGTTAACAAATTGGAACACAATTCAAAACTCTATTAAAAGATTAAAAAAACTAGATGATCAATTATCAAAAGAAAATTTAGGTTTTACAAAAAAAGAAATACTTAAGTTTGGTAAAGAGAAAGAGAAACTTCAAAGATCACTTGGTGGGATTGCCGAAATGAAAAAAACACCTGACTTAATATTTATAATTGATACAAATATAGAGTCTTTAGCTGTTGCAGAAGCAAAAAAGTTAGGTATACCAATTATTGCAGTATTAGATACAAATTCAGATCCCACTGGAATTGATTTCCCTATCCCCGGTAATGATGATGCCAGAAGATCAATAAATCTTTATTGTGATTTACTTAAGAACACAATTAAGGACGCCGAAAAATTTATTAAAGGTTCAGAAGAGAAAAAAGTTAAAGAAAAAAAAACTGTAAGTAAAAAAAAATAGTTCACAATATTAATCCGTCATGTCAAATAATGATATTTTAGAGAATATAAAAAAACTAAGAGAACTGACTGGAGTAGGGTTCAAAGACTGTAAATTAGCTTTAGATGAGTCTGATGGAGATATAGATAAGTCGATAGAATTTTTAAGAAAAAAGGGCATAGCAAAAGCATCCAAAAAAATGAGCAGGACCGCATCGGAAGGTTTGGCTTTAATCAATGAACACGAAGGGCAAATATCAGTTATAGAAATTAACAGTGAAACAGATTTTGTAGCAAAAAATGAAAATTTTATTAAATTTTGTAAAGAATTATCTGAAATCAACTTTAAAGTTAAAGGTAATTTAGAAGAATTAAATAAAACAAAGATGACAGATGGTCTTTTGGTTAAGGATAGCTTGGTCAATCTAATTTCTAAAATTGGAGAAAAAATTACTATAAGAAGAGCAAATTTTTTTAATAACGAAAATGGAAGAAATTTCTTCTATGTTCACTCTGCTATAGAAAAAAATATTGGTAAAATAATTTCAGTCGTAAAAATCGAAGGATTGGCAACAAATGACATTAACGATTTGGGCTCAAAAATTGCGATGCATATCGCTGCCTCAAATCCTTTAGCTTTAGATAAGGATGGAATTGATAAAGTTATCGTTGATAAAGAATTGGAAATAATTAAAGCGGAAATAATAAATTCAGGAAAACCAAAGTCAATGGCAGAAAAAATTTCATTAGGAAAAATCAACAAATTTTTAAATGATAATTCTTTGTTAAATCAAATTTGGATTATGGACCCAAAAAAGAAAGTTGCTGATGTTTTAAAAGAAAATTCCTCAAATCAAGATATTAAGATAACAGATTTCTTAAGATATAAAGTCGGCGAGGGGATTTAGTTTATGAGTAGTGAGTTTAATGAAAAAGAATTTTCCACAAAAATGGAAAAATCAATACAATCTTTTAAAAAAGATATCTCTACGTTGAGAACTGGAAGAGCCAACACAAATATGTTAGATACTATTAAGATTGATGTCTATGGTCAGCAAATGCCTATAGACCAATTAGCAACAATAAGCGTACCTGAAGCAAGATTAATTTCAATTCAAGTCTGGGATAAAAGCAACATTCAATTAATAGAGTCTACTTTGCAAAAGTCTGAACTAGGAATTAATCCTCAAACAGATGGACAAACAATTAGATTGCGGATACCCGATCTTACCGAAGAAAGACGAAAAGAATTGATTAAAGTTTTAAAAAATATGTCAGAAAAAGCTAAAGTTTCAATAAGAAATATAAGGAGAGAAGCTAATGAAGATTTGAAAAAAAAACTTAAAGATAAAAGCATCTCAGAAGATCAAAATAAATCATTAGAAAAAAATATTCAAAAGCTTACAGATAAAAATATTGAAAACATAGAAAAAATTTCATCAGAAAAAGAAAAAGAGATAATTCAGATATGAACAAGCTCAACCATATTGCTTTCATAATGGACGGCAATGGACGGTGGGGTAAAAAAAATAAAAAAGGTAGAAATTTTGGTCATCTTAAAGGCGTTGAAACAGTTAGAAAAATTGTAAAAACTTCTATAAAGCTTAATGTTCCAATGGTTACTTTTTATGTTTTTTCTACAGAAAATTGGAGACGTCCAAAAAGTGAGATCTCTTATTTATTTAAACTTATAAATAATTATTTTTTAAAAGAAATTGAGAATATTATTTTACAAGGGATAAAGATAAACATTCTAGGTGAAATGAAACAATTACCAAATGGACTACAAAAATTATTGAATAAAACTATGAAATTAACAAAAAAGAACAAAAAAATTATTGTAAATCTGGCTATAAATTATGGATCGAGAACTGAAATTTTAAATGCCGCAAAAAAAACAAAAAAAATAAATTTAAAAAATTTTGTAAAAAATCTACATACAAAAGAGGTCCCCGATCCTGAAATTTTAATAAGAACAGGTGGTCACAATAGATTAAGCAATTTTCTTTTGTGGCAATTAGCCTATTCTGAGTTGTTTTTCTTAAAAAAATTATGGCCAGATTTTTCTTCTGAAGATTTAAAAAAAATTATAAATAAATATAAACTAAGCAAGAGAAATTTTGGTGCCATATAATGAGTAGCAATTTAAAACAAAGGCTTTTTACTTCATTTTTTTTATTTTTTTTAATTATTTTAATTTTTAAATTTTACATTTTTCTTTTATACAGCCTTATTGTAATAGGAATTTTATCTGTCTTAGAATTTTTTAATTTAATAAAAAAAATTTTTAAAAATAGACTTTACATTTTTTTTTCGAATATTTTTTTTGTATCTTACGTCTTTTCTTTTTGCCTATTATTTTTTTTATTAAGCGCCCAAAATGATTTAAAATTATTGATATTTATAATTTTATTGTCTTGCATATCTTCAGATATAGGTGGACTTGCATTTGGGAAAATCTTAAAAGGGCCCAAGTTATCGAAAATTAGTCCAAACAAAACATTTTCTGGCGCAGCAGGATCTTTACTAATGTCCTCTATTACTTTTTCATTATTAATAAATTATTTTTATAAAGTTTTAAGTTTTGAATTCATTCTTATTGGTTTTCTAATTTCAATAGGATGTCAAATTGGAGATTTATTTTTTTCCTATTTAAAAAGAAAAGCAAAATTAAAAGATACAGGGAGTCTTTTACCAGGGCATGGTGGTATACTTGATAGGTTAGATGGAATATTTTTAGGTTTACCAGTGGGACTAATTTTTATTAATATAATTTAATGAGAAAGAAAATTTCAATTTTTGGATCTACAGGATCGATTGGTTTATCAACTCTAAAAATAATAGATAAAAAAAATAAAGATTTCAAAATAAATATACTATCAGCTGATAAAAATTATAAGTTAATTTGTAATCAAATAAGAAAATATAATCCAATTTATTATGTTATTAGCAACTATCAAATCTATAAAAAAGTAAAAAAAAAATTTAAAAATAAAAAAACGATAATTTTAAATAATTTTAAAAATATTATTTTGAGAACTAAAGATGATGTTGCTGTATCATCTATACCAGGAATAGCTGGACTCGAGCCCACAATATTAATGATAAAATTTAGCAAGAAGGTACTTATCGCAAATAAAGAGTCAATTATTTGTGGATGGAATTTAATTAAACTAAATGCAAAAAAATATAAAACAAAAATAATTCCAGTAGACTCAGAACATTTTTCAATTTTTACTCTTTTAAAAAATCAATCATTACAAGAGATAAAAAAAATATATATTACCGCTTCAGGAGGACCATTTCTGAATTATAAAAAAAGCCAAATGAAAAATATAAGCCCTAACGATGCTCTTCGACATCCTAAATGGAAAATGGGAAAAAAGATATCAGTAGACTCCTCCACTCTGATGAATAAAATTCTAGAATTAATTGAGGCTCAAAAGCTCTTTAACATTCCTTTACATAAAATTGATATTCTTATACATCCAAATTCTCTAGTTCATGCAATCATAGAGTTTAAAAATGGGATCTCTAAATTTATATATCATGAAACCTCAATGATAATTCCATTAGCAAATGCAATATACGAAAATCAAATAGATATTTCAGAATTGATAAAAAGCAAAATAAATAAAAATCAAAGATATGAAAATTTGATTTTTAAAAATGTTAATGAAATTAATTTTCCCGTAATAAAAATAAAAAAGAGAATTAATGAGTATCCTTCTACATCTATAATCATCAATGCTACTAATGAAATATTAGTTGATCTATTTTTAAGAAAAAAATTGAGTTTTTTAAGCATAAATAAACACATTTTAAACATTCTGAGGAATAGAAATTATAAAAAATATGCTATAAGAAAACCTAAAAATTTAGATCAAATCATAGAAATCGATAGATGGGCGAGAGAATCTACTTTGAATTTGGTCAAACGGAAAATATGAAAAAAATATTTATTTATACAATTTTTTTAATTTTAAGCTTTAATCAACTTAGAGCAGAATTCGTTAATGATATTAAAATAGAAGGGAACAAACGAGTCTCCGATGAAACAATAATAATTTACGGAGAGTTAGAAAAAAATAAAGATTATTCGGAAAAAGATCTAGATAAGGTTCTAAAGAATTTATTTTCTACAGATTTTTTTAAAGATATAAATATTAATATTACAAATAAAATTTTAAAAATTTCAGTAAAAGAATATCCAATAATAAGTCAACTTACGATTTTGGGTGAACCTAAAAAAAGTTTTAGAGAGCAAATTATTAAGATTATGGACTCTAAACAAAAAACGTCATTTATAAATTCTAAATTATCAAACGATATAGAAAAAATTAAACAACTTTACTCCTCTGTTGGGTATAATTTTGCTAAAATTGAATCAAAATTTAGAAATATAGATGAAAGCAATATTGATCTAGTAATTGAAATCGAAAGAGGCAATGAGTCTAAAATAATATCTATAAATTTTTTAGGAGATAAAAAGGTAAGCTCAAAGAGATTGAGATCGGTTATTGCTAGCGAAGAAGATAAATTTTGGAAAATTATTTCAAAAAATACTAAATTTAATCAAAATTTAATTGATTTAGATGAACGTCTCTTGAAGAATTATTACAAATCAATTGGTTATAGAGATGTTGAGATAAATTCTAATGCAGCAAATATAAGTGAAATCGGAGATGTAAATTTAGTTTATTCAATTGACGCAGGTAAAAGGTACACGATTAATAAAATTTCTACAAATTTAGATAAAGTTTACAATCAAAAAACTTTTTTCCCATTAAATAAAGTGTACAAAAAATATATTGGAGATTACTATTCTCCATTTAAGATTAAGAAAATCTTAACAGAAATAGACACGATCATCGAGGATAATGACCTTCAATTCGTTGAACATAATGTGGAGGAAGTTATTTCAGAAAATTCTATAAATCTTGTATTTAATATTTTCGAAGGAGAAAAATTTTTAATAGAAAGAATAGATATTGTCGGCAATAACATCACAAATGAAGATGTTATTAGAGGTGAACTATTAATAGATGAAGGAGATCCATTTACAGAACTTGCTTTACAAAAATCGATAGCTGAAATTCAGGCGAGGAATATTTTTAGGGACGTAAACTATGAGGTTGAAAAAGGATCAGAAAATAATTTAAAAAAAATAAATATTTCTGTTGAGGAAAGACCAACGGGAGAAATTAGCGCAGGTGCAGGCATAGGTACTAACGGCGGTACATTTGCGTTTAATATTCAAGAAAATAATTGGTTAGGAGAGGGAAAAAGAGTTGGTATTGAACTCGAACTTGATGAAGAGTCGATCTTAGGTGTTTTAACTTATAAAGATCCGAACTATAATTTTTTAGGTAATTCAATAAGTTATTCAATCTCGAGTGAGTCAAATGACAGACCAGATCAAGGTTATGAAAACTCTACATACTCTGCTAGCTTAAGTACTTCCTTTGAACAATATAAAGACATAAGAGCTGCTCTAGGTCTATTAATAAGTTTTGATGATTTGAGAACTGATAATACCGCTTCTTCTTCTTTAAAAAAACAAAGTGGAAATTTTACCGAGCTTACTGGTAATTATGGATTTAGCTTTGATAGAAGAGATAGAGCTTTTATGCCAACTAGTGGGTCGATTATTAGCTTTAATCAAAGCTTACCAATATTCGCTGATTCAAGGTACATTTCCAATACTTTATCTATGAGTAAATATAATTCTTTTACTGATGATGTAGTGGGATCTGCTAAATTTTATTTATCAGCTGTAAATGGTATAGGCGATGATGATGTACGTCTTAATAAAAGAAAAGGTCTTTCGAGTAAGAGACTTAGAGGGTTTGCAAAAAATAAAATAGGCCCAAAAGATGGTACCGATTATATTGGTGGAAATTTTGCCTCTTCTTTGAATTTTGAAACAAATTTACCTAATATACTACCAGAAGATTTAAATACAGATTTACTTTTGTTTTTAGATTTTGGTAATGTTTGGGGAGTTGATTACGATAGTACTTTAGCAAGTAGTAACAAAATCAGATCTTCAACAGGAATAGCTGCTAATTGGCTCTCTCCTTTAGGGCCTATAACTTTTACTCTATCTCAAAATCTTTTAAAGGCAGATACTGATGAAACTGAAAGCTTTAATTTTAATTTAGGTACTACATTTTAAATATGAAAAAAATTCATAAATTTTTAATTTTTTTTTCATTAATTTTATTTAATTTTCAAAATATTAGTGCTGAAGCACCTTATTTTTTAGATTTTAAATTTATTTTAAATGAGAGTACCGCTGGAAAAAAAGCTCAAAATTTTTTAAAGAAAAAACTTGAAAATGGTATTAAAAATATTCAAAACAAAGAAAAAAAACTTTTAGAAGAAGAAAAAAAAGTCATTCAGCAAAAAAAGGTAATCTCTCCTGAAGAATATAAAAAAAAGGTTTCGGAATTGAGAGATAAAGTTTCTTCATTAAGAAAAGAAAGAAATACTCTTCTAGAGTCGGTGTCAAAACAAAGGGCGAAAGCCAGAAATGAGCTGATTAAAAATCTTAATCCTATTTTAAAGAAATATATGGAAGAAAAAAAAATAAGAATGGTTGTTGATAAAAAGTATTTACTTCTTGCAGATGAAAATTTAAATATTACAAAAGATATTATTTCATTGCTTAATACAAAATTAAAATCAATTAATCTTGAATAAATTTAATGCAACAAATTTTTTTTTTCCAAAAAAAAAACTTTAAATTAAAAAGAATATTCGCTGATATTAATTTTAAAAAAGATTTCATAATTTCTGAAATTAAAACCTTAATAAATGCAAAAGAGAAAGACGTTTCTTTTTTTGACTCAATAAAATATAAATCCGATGCATCAAAAACTAAATGTGGCGCTTGTATTACAACTTCCGAATTACAGAAATATTTACCCAAAGACACACAAAGAATAATTGTAAAAAATGTTCTCTATGAACTTACTAAAACCATGCAAAAAATTTACCCTTTTGCAAATATAGATTATCCAGATTTAACTCTTAAGAAACCGTCAAAAAAGTTTAAATCTGTTAAATTTGGTAATAATGTTTTAATTGGCAGAAATGTGAAAATCGGAAAGAATACTTTAATCGGCTCAAATACAATTATAGAACACGATGTCAATATTGGAAAAGATTGTGTTATCGGATCAGGAGTGATTATAAAAAACTCAATAATAGGAGATAGAGTGGTAGTACAAGATAGCACCAAAATAGGACAAAAAGGATTTGGTTTTATTCCACAAAGAGAAAAAAATTTGAAAATTCCTCACATAGGACGTGTAATTATTGAAAATGATGTAGAGATCGCATCTGGTTGTACAATTGATAGAGGTTCTGTTGATGATACTTGTATTGGAAAAAATACGTATTTAGACAATCAGGTTCACATTGCTCATAATGTTAAAATTGGATCTAATTGTATGATCGCTGGTCAAGTTGGTTTTGCTGGAAGCTCTAAAATTGGCAATTCAGTTTCTATTGGAGGTCAAGCTGGTATTTCTGGTCATTTAAGGATTGGCAACAATGTAAAAATTGGTGGTGGTAGCGGGGTAGTTAAAGATGTTGAAGACAATCAAATTGTAATGGGTTACCCTGCAGTAAAATTTAGAGATTTTTTGAAAAAAAATAGGTAGCCATGGACGCAACAGAAATTGATAAAGAAAAAATTAAAAGTTTACTTCCTCATAGAGAACCAATGTTACTAATTGATAAACTTATAAACATTGTCCCGCTCAAATCTGCAACAGCAATAATGTATGTAAAAAAAAATGGTTTTTATGTTCAAGGACATTTTCCTAATCAACCAGTAATGCCAGGTGTTTTAATTGTAGAGGCTTTTGGTCAAGCGGCAGCTGCTTTAACAGCTCATGGAATTGATCCAAAAGAATATGAAAATAAACTAGTTTTTTTGATGGGAGTTGACAAAGCACGATTTAGAAACCCTGTTATTCCAGACTGTGAACTGCATCTAGAAATAGAAGCTATCAGATCACACGGAAGGGTTTGGAAATATAAAGGAACAGCTAAAGTCAACGGCAAAAGAATGGCAGACGCAGAGTGGTCAGCAACAATAGTAGATAGAAAATGATGATACATGGTTCAAGCGTAATTGATAAAAAAGCAAATATTTCAAAAAAAGCGAAAATTGGTCCATTTTGTTATGTTGGACCTAATGTAAAATTAGCTGATAATGTAGAGTTAATTTCAAATGTTCATATAGAGGGAAACACTACTATCGGTTTTGGAACAAAAATTTTTCCTTTCGCAAGTATTGGCACTCAACCACAAGATTTAAAATTTAAAGGAGAAAAAACAAGTTTATCAATTGGAGAAAATAATATGATAAGAGAATACGTCACCATAAATCCAGGCACTGAAGGCGGAGGATCACAAACAGTAATTGGAAACAATTGTTTATTTATGATTTCTTCTCATGTTGCTCATGATTGTAAAATTGGAAATAATGTAATTATTGCGAATAATGTTCCTCTAGGAGGTCATGTAACAATAGAAGACTCTGTAGTGATAGGAGGTAATTCAGCGGTACAACAATTTACCAGAATTGGAAGACTTGCAATGATCGGTGGAATGACAGGTGTATTAAAAGATGTAATACCTTTTGGTCTTTCAATAGGTAATAGAAATTTTTTACAAGGTTTAAATTTAATAGGCTTAAGAAGGCATAAATATGAAAATCAAAAAATTATGGGATTGGATAAAGCTTATAAAAAGATTTTTGCATCGAAAAATTTACATGAGAACTTGAATAAAATTAATGGAGAAAATAAAGATAATGAACTCGTAGGTGAAGTGATAAAATTTATTGAGAAAGATAAAAAAAGACCGATTTGCTCACCTCAAAACTAAATATTTTATGATAGGATTAATTTTTGGAGAATCTGAATTTCCAAAATACATTTTAAATAAGATAAAAAAAAAATACAGATATCTAATAATAGATTTAACAAAGAAAAAAAATTTTAAGAAAGAAAAA
>MDTG01006675.1_pt1 | contig 11646 bp, 10 predicted proteins | sample 811421 | NCBI WGS metagenome assembly MDTG01 (sample SAMN05326645, study PRJNA326480) | marine metagenome | isolation source: seawater | place: Pacific Ocean: South East | collected 2011
AAAAGTCTAAAATATTTCGTAAAGGTTTTTGATTGCCGTCGATCAGGCTATCGCCATAGGTGATTAGAGAGCTATCTTCGTGGGATCAGGGCTTTGCCTTGCCGCTGTTTTTGCCCGTCCCTGCCGCAGCGTCGGGTGGCAAGTCAAATGCGGCGCATATTTTGGTGCTCAGGGCCTGCGCGTGTTCTTGCGGATAGCTTCGATGTCGCAGATGGTAATGTCTTGCACCACGCTCCAGCCTATTCCTTTGTATTATCCCCTCATTAAATAATAGTCATAGGAGGGCGTGCGGCCAATAACAAAATCGGCGCGTTGCGCCAAATCTTTCCATATACCCAGCGTCCAGCTTTGATAATGGGCACAAAATTCGGCCACGGCGGCGCGGTCGGCAAATTGCCATAGCCCGCTTTCGGCCGCATTGTCCTGCTCTTGCTGCCAGCGACTGTCAATCACCGCCTCGAAATTCTCTTGCCGCAACAACATCATGGCATTGCATTTATCCCATATGGGTTGATAGGCGCGCGCCGCTTCGCGCGACCAACCTTTCCATATGGCGTCACCATCATGCATGGTTTCCCAATCATTTTGCGCTGTGCGCTCAATGCATTTTTCATGTCCGCCAACGCACCAGCCTTCCAAAAGTACAAAATCAGGGCGCGCGTTTACCATCACATCATCAAACCTATCATCATGGCTTTTGCTGAAGCACGGCACAGACAATGGGGTTGCTGCACTAATGCCATCAAGCTTGCTTAGCACATCGGCCAGCCGCGCCACATCATGCGTGCCGGGCACGCCGCGCGTGGCGCATAGCGGGTGAACGTCATCGGCTAATTTTTGCCGCGCCGCTTTGGACAGGTAAAAGTCATCAAGCGACAGGGTGAGGGTGGTTTTTCCCTGCGTCGCCAATTTTTTCTCGAGCGCCTGACATAGGGTTGATTTGCCCGCGCCTTGACCGCCCGATATGCCGAAGACAAAAGGCTGTCCATGGTCTTGCGCCAATAGGAAAGCGCTTAATTCATCAACCAATGTGTCGAGTTTCATGTATTGCGTCTCACATTAAATTGCGGACTTTCAGCCAGTCAGAAACCTGCCTGGCGGCGCCATCCAATAAATCGCGTCGTTCAATATAATAATGATCGGCACCCGCAATATCGATATGGCTCTTATCGCTGCTGCCTAGCGCATCATACAGACGCTGCGCATGGCTGGGTGTGCAGGCCAAATCGGCCGTATTATTTATAACCAGAGCCGGCAGGGTTACGCGCGCCGCATTGGTGAGGCCGTCGGCCGGACTGTCATCATGGCTCCATTGCGACAGCCAAGAGCGCAGAGTGGTGAAGCGCGCCAGCCCGACTGGCCCGTCATTGGCGACAGCCGGTTCGCCCAAATAGCAGCTAAAGGGCGCGCGGTCGGACGGGTCCTGCGTTGGATCGGTCCAGCGTAAATCGGCCATTGTGCCGTGCACGCAAAAGGCTTGTTCATGATTGTCGCGCCCCGTAGCGCGCAAATCGGCCAGCCTTTGTTTTGCCCAGGCGGAGATGCGGCGATTGCGTGCCAGCTGCGCGGCGCGGTAGCGCGTCACATAGGCCGCTTCATAGGGCGCTTTGTGCGGGTTTTCCGGATCGTAAATATTCAACTCCGTCTCGCGGGTGAAAGGCGTGCTTTCATCGCTGATGGACGGGTCGATCCATTCGGTCAAGGTAACGGCGCGGCTGACATGGGCGGCCAATAATAAAACCGCATCGGCCGCAGGCAGTTCGGCTTTGGATAAATCATACGGGTCACCGGCAGCGGTTTGCGTCAAACGTTTGCCGGTCGCTTGGTCTTGGTAAAATAATGATAAAGAGCCGCCGCCTGACCAGCCGCCAAGCACGATTTTTTTATAGCCAAATTTTTCTTTAGCATGGGCAATCACTGCGCCCAAATCATTGACGCATTTTTCCATGAGCAGCGCGCTGTCATTACCGCGATAGCGCGTATTGGCGTAAATCACATGATGGCCGCCATGCGCCAGGGCATTGACCATGGGCAGAAATGAGCCGCCGCCAACGGGATGGGAAAAAACAATTGCCGTATCGGATTTCGTCTCGGGGGTGATGCGCATGGCTTCCACCGCCACCATGCCGAGCGCACCGCCATAGACATCTTTAAATCCCGTATCTTCTTCAAACACCACCATATAAGGAAGACGCTGAACCGACATATTGCTCTTTCCTCGCTAGTAAAATAGGCTTTTAGTCTGACAGATTGCGGAGGCTATGCAAATGATTAAGGCAAGCGGCATTCACCATATTGCGATTATGGCGGCTGACATTAAAAAGCATATTGCGTTTTTTTCTGATGTGCTGGGATGTCGGCTCAGTGCGATTTTTGACATGCATGGCGTGCCAGGCGGCTTGCATGCCTTTATGCACTTAAACGACCACTCATATTTTTCCATTGTCGAATTGCCTGAAGTGGCCGATGTGCCGATTGAACTGGGTGTTACCCATGCTGGCACGGGGGCCGGGGTCAGCGCGGCGGGCACTATGCAGCATTTGGCCTTTCGTGTAGACAATGGCGATGATTTGATTGCCATGCGCGACCGCATTCGCACCAAAGGCGTCAATGTTATCGGCCCGCTCGACCACGGCATGTGCCAATCGATTTATTTTGCCGGTCCCGACAATATGGCGCTGGAAGTGGCCTGCCCGGGGGTCGACATGGATGCGGCGCAATGGGTCGATCCGAGCGTTTTGGAAAAAGCCGGTATTTCGCCCGAAGAAGCCCAAAATTACATGCAGCCTGATGATTATGCAGGCGAGAAGGGGGCAGTGGCGCAGCCCGCTTATGATGCGGCCAAACCGCATATGCCTTATCCTGATGACATGTATCGAAAAATGCTTGAAACACCCGATGAGGTGATTATCGCCGCTGGTTCTTATGCCGAACCGCCGGTCAAAACACGGAATTGAGGGTACGCTTGCGCCATTTTGTGAGACTTTACGAGGTAAATTAAACAGGCTAGCTTTATCAGATTGCTAGGGAGGGTATGATGAATCTGGATTTTGCAACGACTTCACTATTGGCGAATATGATGCTCAATGAGGCGCCGCCAATGCACACATTGAGCGCGGAAGAAGCGCGTCTGGTATTTTCTGAAATTTATCGTTCCATGCCGCCGGGGCCGGAATCCGTATCATCTGAAGATGTAAATATTGCCGTTGAGGGTGGCGAGATTCGCGCGCGCGTGCTGACCCCGCAAGGCACCGCCCAATTGGTGATGGTCTATTATCATGGCGGCGGCTGGGTCGTCGGCAATATTGACGATTATGATTTGGTCGGTCGTCATCTAGCGGAAAAGTGCAATGCCATTGTCGTTATGGTCGATTATCGCAAAAGCCCTGAGCACAAATATCCCGTGCCGATGCAAGATTGCTATGCCGCGCTTAATTGGATCGAGACCAATCGCGAGAAAATTGGCGCGGACAAGCTGCCTTTGATTGTCGCAGGCGACAGTGTGGGCGGCAATTTAGCCGCCGTCATGGCGCAAAAAACCGTGGCCGAAAACGGCCCGAAAATCGATCTGCAAGTTTTGGTTTATCCGGCGACCGATGGCCGTATGCAAAGCGAGAGTTTTACTGCTGAAGACAAGCAGCTTTTCTTAAACGCCGAACTGATGGCGCATTTTTGGGAGCAATATTGCGACACGGCACAGCGTGAAAATGCCGATGCCTCGCCGCTTTTGGCAAATGACGTTAGCACCGTGGCGCCGGCCATTGTGCTGACCGCCGAGTTCGACATTTTGGTCGATGAAGGCAAAGCCTATGCAGACAAGTTGGCGGCTGCCGATAAGCTGGTCGCCTATAAATGCTTTGCCCAGCAAATGCATACTTTTTTCGCCATGCCCGACGCTTTGCCGGTCGGTTTTGAAGCGATGGATTGGGTGGCGCGCGAGATTGACGGCCATTTAAATCCGGCTGAAACGGTCGATGCGGTGGTGGTCGGGGCCGGTTTCTCCGGCATGTATCAGCTGCATAAATTGCGCGATATGGGGCTGTCGGTGAAAGTGTTTGAAGCCGGCGAAGATGTCGGCGGCACTTGGTATTGGAACCGCTATCCCGGCGCGCGCGTCGATATTGAAAGCATGGCCTATTCATTTTCATTTTCGAAAGAGTTGGAGCAAGATTGGGTATGGTCGGAGAAATATTCGCCGCAGCCCGAATTATTGCGTTATGCGCAGCACGTTGCCGAGCGCTTTGATTTGAAGCGCGATATCTCCTTCAATACGCGTGTTGAAAGCGCCCATTTTGACGAAGATAATGACCAATGGCTAATCACCACGCAATGCGGCAAACGCGTGCGCGCGCGCTATTTGGTGATGGCAACCGGCGTCTTGTCTGCAGCCAAAACGCCTGATATTGCGGGCCGTGACAGCTATAAGGGCGAAACCTATCAAACTGGCTTATGGCCAAAGGAAGGGGTTGATTTCACCGGCAAGCGGGTCGCTATTATCGGAACCGGCTCATCGGCCGTGCAATCAATACCGCTAATTGCCGAAGAGGCTGACGAGCTGGTGGTTTATCAGCGCACCGCCGCTTATTCGACACCTGCTTTTAACCGCCCTTTGACCAATTCTGAAATCGACACGATGAAGGGCAATTATGACCAATATCGCCAAGAGCAAAGGCTCAGCCCGGCCGGTATCATCAATCCCGAGCGGCAATTGGAGCGAGTTATGGATGTGCCGAAGGAAGAACGCCAAAGGCGTTTTGAAGAGGCTTGGGATGAAGGCTTGTTGACCGGTCTGATGTCAACATTCTCAGACATTCAGCTGGATGAAGAAGCCAATCATGAGGTTGCCGAATTTATTCGCGACCGCATTCGCAATACGGTACAGGACCAGCAAACGGCTGATGATTTGACGCCGAAAGCCTATCCTTATGCGACCAAGCGGCCTTGCATCGATACCAATTATTACGAAACCTATAATCGCGAAAATGTCTCATTGGTAAATTTGCGGCGCACGCCGATTGAAACCATTACCGAGACGGGCATTGAGACCAGCGATGGCGCGCGCGAATTTGACGCCATTGTCTATGCGACCGGCTTTGATGCCATGACCGGCCCGCTTTTGCGCGTTGATATTCGCGGTCGCGGCGGCAAACGCTTGGTTGATGCGTGGATTGACGGGCCGCGCAGCTATTTGGGCATTGCCATTCACGGCTTCCCCAATCTGTTTACCATAACCGGCCCGTCCAGCCCCTCGGTTCTGTCCAATATGTTGGTTTCAATCGAGCAGCATGTCGATTGGGTGTCCGATTGCATTGCTTGGATGAATGAAAATGGCAAAACAGCGATCGAGCCAACGGATAAGGCCGAGGGCGACTGGGCCGAGCACACGGCGCATCTGGCCGGCATGACCTTATTTCCGCAAGCCGATAGCTGGTATATGGGGGCCAATGTGCCCGGCAAGCCGCGCATGTTCCTCGCCTATGTTGGCGGGGTCGGTGCTTATCGCCTGATTTGTGACCAAATTGCCGCGACCGGCTATCAGGGCTTTGACGTCAATTAAAGAGCGCTTTAGCTTTTGACCGGCCCGCCCGCTTCGGCCCATTCGCTGAAGCCCCCAATATTAATGACATTTTCAAAGCCCATATCTTTCATGGTCTTGCCGGCCAGTGCCGCCATGCCGCCAGCCCCGCAGACCAGATAAAAGGTTTTGGCTTTGTCGAAAATCGGATTGAACATCGGGCTGTCTTCATCGGCGACAAATTCAAAAAGTCCGCGCGGGATATGATGCGCGCCGTCAATTGTGCCGCTTTCGGCAATCATATATTGGTCGCGCACATCAATGAACACGGCTGCCTCATCGCTGATATGCGCCACCGCATCGGCGCCGCTCATGCGCGGCACAATGGCATTGGCTTCTTCCATATAATCCATCATTTTTTTCATCGCTTATTCCTCCGAAAGCTGTCCCACTATAGACCAGTGCGGCGGCATTGTCGCACCTTTGCGGCATATGCTTGGCAAGCCGTGCGCTTTATCCCATAGTATAGGGCAAAGGGAGTTTCATATGGCTGACAGCGATATAGATTATGATGAACAGGACTTGGTAGCCTTTAAAGAAGCGGCTGTGGCCTGGTTTGGTGAAAACACGCCGCGCGATATTGATTTCATGTTGCCATTGACCTTTATGGAGGTCGGCACGGATCAGCAGTTTAATTTCCTGCGCGAGTGGCAAAACAAAGTCTATGAGGCGGGGTATTTGGGCGCGCATTGGCCGAAAGAATATGGCGGCGGCGGCTTGCATCCGGCCTTTCAAGACGCCGCGACACGTGCCATGGCACAAGCGCGCACGCCGATTATGCTCAATGCGATCGGACTGAATTGGACCGGCCCGCTTCTACTCGACCGCGGCTCGGAAGAAGAAAAGCAAAAATATATTAAGGGCATCTTGTCTGCTGAGACGATTTGGTGTCAGGGCTTTTCGGAGCCGGAAAACGGCTCTGATTTGGGCAATGCACAAACCCGCGCCGTCAAAGATGGCGATGATTATGTCATTAACGGCTCCAAAATTTGGACGACGCAGGGCAATTATGCCGATTATATGATTTTATTGGCGCGCACCAATCCTGACGCCGAGAACAAATACAAGGGGCTGAGCTTTTTCCTCGCACCGATGAAGGGTGCCGATGTGAAAGGGGGCAGCATTGAAACCGTACCGATTAAGAAATTAACCGGCGAATATGGTTTCACGCAAACATTTTTCACCGATGCTCGCATTTCGGCCGATTGCCTTATGGGGGCGGAAGGCGAGGGCTGGCTGATTGCCATGCAGACGCTGGAATATGAACGCGGCGCGCGCGCCGGTCAGGCCGGTGGCCATGTTATGATGATGTCCGACCCGAGCGATATTATCCGCCTTGCGCGTGAGGCCAAGCTCAATGGCAAACCGGCTATTAACGACCCGGCTGTGCAGGAAGAATTGGTGGCGCTGATGACCGAAGCCCGCTCTTTGGGGCTCAACAGCCGCCGCGACAAAATCCGACCGCTAGCGCAAGACCGGCCCATGTCGCTCGCGCTCGGCTCGAAATTGGCAAGCTCAGATTTTTATCAACGTCTCAACGCTTTTGCCATTACTTTGCAAGGCACGCGGGCCGCCTATTATGTCGGCGATGAAAGTGCGCATGATAACGGCCTCTGGCAGCGCGGCTATTTGAACAGCTTCTCGGCGACCATTGGCGGCGGCACATCGCAAATCCAGCGCAATATTATCGGCGAGCATGTTCTCGGCCTGCCGAAAAGCTGATAGACCCCGCACCCGACAGGAGATTACCCCATGTCCGCATTTGATAATGCCCGAATGGCGCCGCGCATTGGCCTCAGCGAAGAACAGGCACAGCTTCTGGATATTGCCGAAAGTTTTTGCCGCGATAAATCGCCAGTCGATAAAGTGCGCGCGCTGATTGAAGAAGAGGGCGGGTTTGATGCCGCTGTGTGGTGCGAAATGGCTGAACTGGGCTGGCTCGGCATTGGTGTGCCGGAAAATTATGGCGGCATCGGGCTGGGCATAGCTGAGCTTGTGCCGCTGGTTGAACATATGGGGCGTAGTTTAATGAACACGCCCTTTGTGCCGACTGTCTTGACAGCGCAGGCTTTGCTGCGCGGAGGCTCGGAAGCGCAAAAAGAGGAAGTTTTGCCGCAAATTGCGGCCGGCGCGTCGGCCAGTCTGGCCTTGTGCGAAGAACATGCTGATTGGAATTTGCAAAACCTATCGGTCACTGCCAGCCTACAGGATAGCCAGCTGACATTGCGCGGTAAAAAATATCTCGTCTTACACGCCGCTGCGGCGCAATTTGTGCTCGCTTCGGTTGCCTTGGACGGCCAAGCGGCTTTGCTGCTTATCCCGGCCGATGCCCTGGCCGGTCGCATCAGCCGCGAAAAAATTATCGACGACACACAGCGCGCCTATGCGCTTGACTTGGACGGGCTCAGCTTGCCTGAAACGGTGCTCATGCCGACCGACTTGGCGGGCGATGCGCTGGCCCATATTGAGCAAGCGGGGTCGCTCTTGCTGGCCGCTGATATGTGCGGCGGGGCTTATGCGTGCATTAATTACACGTTGGATTATCTGAAAACCCGCAAGCAATTCGGCAAGCTCGTCGGCTCTTATCAGGCGTTGAAACATTCCGTTGTTGACGCGCATCAGGCCTATGAAAAGGCGCGATCGCATCTCTATTCGGCCGCCCATATTTTTGGCGAGCAGGGCGAGGGCGACATGGCCGTGCATATGGCCAAGGCAGAAGCCGGAGAGGCTTATTCTTTTGCTGCTGACCGTGCCATTCAATTTCATGGCGGTTTCGGTTTTACCTATGATTGCGATGCCCAGCTTTATCGCCGCCGTGCTATCATGGGCTGCGCGCTTTATGGCGATACGCGCTATCACCGGCGGAAAATCGCCGCCTTAATGTTCTAGAGACTAAAAAGAAAACCGTCGCACATATTTGACCCGCAGCGTCCGCAAGGCAAAATTGTTACGCCGGTGGCTTTCAGTGTTGCGGTAATCGAGCCATGCCAAGCCGGTGCCACAATGATATTGCCGCCGGAACCCGTCATAACAGGGCTGCTCGCGAATATTCCCGCCAATACGCACCGCATTATCGAGACGCAGGGAAAGCATGGTTTGCGGGTCAAGACTGATGGCAGCACCGAAACCCAAGCCCAAAAGCGGTTCGGCTTGGTAGAGCTGCGCTTGATAACCGCCGTCTAAGGAGATCGGTAACAGCCAATTCATCTTTTTGCCGTCGGTTCTGGTAAATATGGCACGGGCTGAGAAGGTCGGCTTTTTGGTTTGATAAAAACCCGAGACATCATAAAGCTGCCCGTTGAGGCCGGTGAATTTGCCCTGCCACACTTTTGATCCGGCATGGCGGCTTTCGGCCTTTAGGCTCAAAAGTCGCCAACCCGAGGGGCTTTCAGCCTGAGCAGTCGGCGCGGCGAGCAAAATTAAAATTGGCAAAGAAAAAATCCACCGCATAGTTTACTCCGCCGTCAACTGCCCTTGCGGGCTTAGGGCGTTGCTGAGGTCAAGCTTGCCATGACCGAATATCGGGTCAATGCCCGGTTCGCCGATATCTTGAGCTGTTGACAGGAGCAATTGTTTCAATTGGAAACCGTTGAGGCCTGGAAATTTGTGCCGTATCAGCGCTGCCGCACCGGATACGCGCGGCGCGGCAAATGATGTGCCGGCCAAATCGCCTGCCGACAGCACATCATCATGGGCGACGATGAAATCGGCTCCCATATCGCCGGCTGAATGGCTGTATGCGGCCAGTTCCGCGCCGTCATCGGTCAGCGAGCCGACCCATATATAGGCTTCGCTGTCCTGCACACCAAGGGCACGCTGGCGGTGCAGAACGGCGGGGTAAAAGGAGCATTCTTGTATGCGCTTATCGGGGCAATATTCGCCGGAATTGCCAGCTGAAAAGACAAACAACATTTTTTCATCATAACTATTCGTACCGGTGATTTTATAGCGCAGCGACACCCAATTGCTGACATTGGCGTCAAAATTTGTGTCTTCTTCGCCGGTTGTATGGCTGAAGCGCGCCGACCCCCAACTATTATTAATAATATAGACTTCTTGCGTATTGAGATTTTGGAACGCATCTTCAGCCGCCTGCTGGGTCAGGGAAAAATTATAAGTGGTCAATTGCGCTTCCGGTGCCACTGAATTAACCACCAAAGACACTTGGTCGCCATGTGTGTCTAATATTTCATTGGAGTTGAACTCATCAAGCACGCCGACTTTGACATCTTTGCCAGTCCATCCGAGGCGCCACTGGTTTCGTGCATTGGTATCGCGGCTGGCGATCGGCGTTTCGAAAGTTGCATTTTCAGCCGCGTGAGCGTCTAAAAGGGTTTCATGCGAGCCATAGCCCCATGTTTTTTTATCGCCCAGAAACAAGCCGGTAATTGCGTTAGTTTCGTCTGACGGCGTGCCTAGATAATAGTCAGCGCCATAATCATCCGTGTAATCTTCGCCGCCATTATCGTCGGAGCCGCCGGAGCCAGACCCGCCGCCCATGCTTGAAGTCTCAATGGTTTCAACATCTTGTGAGAATTTTTTACAACCGGTCACGGCCAGCGAAACTGACAAAGCCATTAGCAGAGTTACAAAACGCAAATTGGTCGAACCTGTGACCATATTTCTCAACACACCATACAATGCATACCCAAAAACTGCTTACACTATCGCGCGATTTGGTGTTATTCGACAAGATGATTACAAGTCATAAATCGGCACTGTTGCAAAATGAATGAATTGAAACAAAGCTTTGAAAGCATGGCGGCGCTGGTCGATGAGGCCAGCCTGTTGCTGGACTCACAAAGCAATGTCGTTTTCGCCAATGGCAAGGCACTGGCGCTTTTGGGCGACCATATTATTGGCTATCCGATAGACCGGTTTTTGCGCCATCCCGATTTTGCCGAAGCAGTGCGCGCAGCGCATCAGGAAAGCCGTTTCTCTTCGCTCGATTACACGCTGATGGACCAAGTGCGCCGCTCATTCACCTTGCGCATTGCCCGTTTTGACGCAGATCATGTGCTGTTGGCCATTTTTGACGGCACAATGGGCCTCTCGGTAGATCGCATTCGCTCTGAATTTGTTGCCAATGTGAGCCATGAATTGCGCTCACCTTTGACCGCCCTGTTGGGCTTTATCGAAACCCTGCAAGACGGAGCCATTAATGACGGCGAGAGCAGCCAACGTTTTTTGGCGATTATGCAAAATGAGGCTGGGCGTATGCAGCGTTTGATTGATGATTTGCTGTCGTTGTCGCGGGTCGAAGCGGAAGAACATCGTCCGCCTGCTGATTCGGTTGCCCTCATACCCTTGCTCGATGAATTGGCCTCTTCCATGCGCGATGCGGCGCTGAAAAGTGGCAAAACACTGACGATCAGCGTGGCCGATGAATTGGCTGATGATGATTTGCTTGTGCGCGGCGCGCGCGATGAATTACGCCAGGTTTTTCAAAATTTAGTTGAAAACGCCATGCGCTATGGCATGCCGGAAACTGATATTGGCGTAAAAGTCAGTGTCGGGCGGCTTGCTTCGGGGCAAAGCCGTGACAACTTGCTGCGGGTGCAAATCATCAATCAGGGCGACACTATCGCGGCCGAACATTTGACCCGCCTGACCGAGAGGTTTTACCGAATCGATAAAGGCCGCTCGCGGCATTTTGGCGGCACCGGCCTCGGACTCGCCATTGTGAAGCATATCGTCAACCGCCATCGTGGTCGTTTGCGCATATCCAGTGAGCATGGCGAAACCACGGTTGCCGTAACCTTACCTCGTTTTTTTGACAGCTGAGTGCTCCATCCACAGCCTGCAAAAAGCATTGTCACAAAACTGTAACATTACTAACACATAGATTTTGCCACGCGAAGTGAATTTGCTCCGACCGGGGTCACAAGGCTGCGGGCATCAAATTACTGGAGATGATGATGAACGAGTTCAGAATGGCAATGGTGGCACTTATCGGTGCAGCTATGGTAAGCGGCGCACAAGCCCGCGATCAAATTGAAATTGTCGGTTCGTCGACCGTATTCCCCTTCGCCACAGCTGTGGCTGAGCAGTTCGGTCGAACGTCGAAATTT
>MDTG01170752.1_pt1 | contig 11646 bp, 14 predicted proteins | sample 811421 | NCBI WGS metagenome assembly MDTG01 (sample SAMN05326645, study PRJNA326480) | marine metagenome | isolation source: seawater | place: Pacific Ocean: South East | collected 2011
ACTTATATTTTCTTTTATCAAATCACTTGATTTTATCTGATTTAAGGGGAATATAAAAATTAAAGGTATTATAAAAGTTGAATGCAAGATTTTTTTAAGCATGAGTTACTATTCTATTAGTTGAGGATATGCCAATCAGATTACCTATAATATCACTTGCATCATGGACAACGTGAATTTCAGTCTTTAATTTTGCTTCCACTTCAGAAATTCTTTTATCATCTAAAAATAAGTCGCTATTTATTTTTAACATCATTGATGGAATGAAAATTATTTCTCCAAGAGCTTTACCTTTTAAACCAGTTATCAAGTCCTCTCCAGTTAGGAGTCCTGTAACTACTTGTTCTTGTCCCCAATAAACGCTTGGCAATCCATATAGATTTACTGTAAGACCTTCGATTGTATTTAATTTATCACTAAATGGTTTCAATGCTTCAAAGACTAATTTCCCAACTATCCAACTTACACATCTTTTTTCATCAATTCTTTTTGGCAAAGACTCAGTTTTTGATTCTAAAATTTGAAGAAAGCTTCTAATTGTTCCTACGCCGTTTGATTCTTGCGGTAGATTCTCATAAGTTTTGAATTTTGGTAGTGGCATGCCTGCTATCAAATACCACTCATCTGCAAGCCAACAAAATCTTGTTTTAAGTGTTTTCTGTAATTTTTGTTGGATGGACTCAATTTCTATAATGATATTTTGTGCATATTCTTTACTAATAGATTTTAAACCGTCATTTGAGGGGCGAAATTTAGTTAAACCTACAGGAACTATCGCTACAGATAAAACCGTTTTTTTATTATGATTATAAAATTTCGAAAGTTCTAAGATAGAAGTTTTAAGTATACTTCCATCATTTATTTCTGGACATACAACTATTTGTGCATGCAACTGTAATGAGTTTTTTTCAAACCACATAATTTGGTTTAAAATTTCGCGAGCTCTTTTATTTTTAAGTAGCTTTTCCCTAGTATCTGGATTAGTTGAGTGAACGGAAACAAAAAGAGGTGAAAGTCTTTGTTTAGATATCCTGTTCCAATCTTTTTCATCTAAATTAGTTAAAGTGAGATAAGAACCATATAGAAAACTTAGTCTATAATCATCATCTTTTAGATAAAGACTTTTCCTTTTTCCAGGTGGTTGCTGATCAATAAAGCAAAAAGGGCATTTATTATTGCATTGCTTTAATGAGTCAAATAAAGCCTCCTCAAAATTAATTCCTAAATTTGAATCGTAATCCTTTTCAATAGAAATATTATGAATATTTTTGTCCTTATCTAGGATAGATATCTCTAATATTTCTTCACTTATAAGTATTTGATAATCAATTAAATCTCTAGGTTTATGGCCATTAATGCTTATAATAGAATCCCCTGGTTCGAAACCAATTTCTTCAGCTATGGATGATTTTTCAATACTTTCAATTAAAGCAGGTTTTATATTATCCTTATTATCTTGAATTAATAAATCATTAGGAAAATTTGTGTAATTAGTTTCTTTCCACACTGTATTGAGACCTAATTCTTGCTTTATATATATTCTAAACTTTTATAAGACTCAAAGACCATAATTTATTTTTATTATGTTTAGTATGATTGAATAACAGTTTTCTTGTTTAAAAGAATGTTCATACATTTTTAAAACTTGATTTCAAATTTATTTTTATTATTTCCTTGAAAGAAGTTGTTACCAAAAATTTAAAAGAACTTAATGATAATAAATCATCATACATAGATGATCTTGAGATTTCAGAAGATACTTTTTTATCTAAACCAAGTTCTTTAAGATTTTGGTCCTCTTTTTTTGTTATTTTACCAATCTTTTTTCAAGCTCCTTGGGTTAGATACCAACCAACTGCAGCCCTTTCTTTTACAATCATAATTGTTGCTTTATCAATCTTCTTATATTTTAATTTTCATCAAAAATTTTTGATAGTTGGTTCATTACTTTTAGGGGTAGCTGGTAGTTGGTTAGGTGGTTCTTTGTTTTGGGGTTGGCTTAGTGCACATCCAATATTGCATATACCTGTAGAGTCAGTAGTACTGCCTTTAGCCTTGATTGGATTAAGTACGAAGTGGAAAATAGGTTCTAGTTTCTATATTGCTTCTCTATTCGGGACTGCTATGACTGATGTTGTAATATTTTTTTCAGGCATCATGGATCAATGGATGGCGGTTATTAATGCTGATCCAGATTTAGCGCCGATCATACTTCAACAAACCTCACAGAATTTGATTAATATCAAGCCACTTTTAATGATTTTAGTAGCTGGTTTAATACTTGGAATTATTTCCAAGATTCTTAATAATAAGGCTTTAAATAATTCTCCAGATAAAATATCCTTCTTAGTCGCAAGTTATGTTTTACAAACCACTTTAATTGTTGATGGAATATTTGTGTTACTAGCAATTATTCAGCCGACTTTGAGTGGGCTAGTCTAATCTAATGTTAAGGCCTCCGTTCTCTAATCAATTAATAAATCAAAATAATTGGGATGTGGTTGTAATTGGAGCTGGAGCTGCAGGATTAATGACTTGTTTGGAATTACCAGATAATTTAAATATTCTTCTTCTTAATCGCAATACTAGTAAAAAATCTTCTAGTCGTTGGGCTCAAGGAGGAATAGCTTCAGTTGTTCGGCCAGAAGATTCTTTTGATTTACATGCCAAAGATACTCTTAAAGCAGGCGATGGATTATGTGATCCAAAAGCAGTTGAAATGTTGGTAAAGGAAGCTCCTATTTGTGTTGAAAGATTACAGCAATTGGGAATGATTTTTGATAAAAGTTCAGATCAATTATCAACAACACTTGAAGCAGCCCATTCTTGCAGAAGAGTTTTGCATGTTAAAGATAGAACAGGAAGAGCACTAGTGGAAGTTTTAGAAGATCAGGTAGAAAATAAACAAAATATTTTGCATTGTAGGGGCGTTAGAGTTACTGAACTTCTCGTGAAAAATAAAAGCTGTCAAGGGGTTCAAGTTTTAGATGGTGCAAATCTGTATTGGATTCATTCGAAGGCAGTTGTATTAGCAACTGGAGGTGGAGGGCATTTATTTACAAACACAACAAATCCAGCTCAGTCAGCAGGTGAGGGGATCGCATTGGCTTGGAATGCTGGCGCTTCAATTGATGATTTAGAATTTATTCAATTTCATCCAACTGCTTTAAAATTTTATGGTGCTCCATGTTTTTTAATCTCTGAGGCTTTAAGAGGTGAAGGTGCAGTTTTAGTTGATAGAGATGGTAATAGTCCTGTTTCACATCTTGAGGATGGAGACTTATCTTCTAGAGATCAAGTAAGTAGAGCGATTATGAAAAATATGATTAAAAATAATATTGATCATGTTGGATTAGATTTAAGATATATTGATCCTCAAAAGATAATTCAAAGATTTCCAACAATAATTAATAGATGTCAAGAATATGGGGTAAATCCTCTAGATGAGATTATTCCAGTTGCGCCAGCTGCCCATTATTGGATGGGAGGTATATTTACAAATTTAGATGCTTCCTCTACCATAAATGGTTTATTTGCAGTTGGTGAAGTTGCCTCTACTGGAGTACATGGAGCTAATAGATTAGCTAGTAATTCATTAATGGAATGTCTTGTTTTTGCTCGCAAAATGGCTTCTATAGTTTTAGAAGATAAACATAAACCAGTAGATAGTAAAAGAAAGCATCATGACATTAATTTGCCAATTTTTGATGACACAATGATTAATAAAATCACACTAAGAATAGATAAATTAAGAAAATCTTGTTGGCAATATTTAGGCGTCTCACGCTCAAATATTGGGATGCAAAAATTCTTGGAAGAGTTAAATCAAGATTATTCCCAATTATCAAATAATTCACTTTTGAATGCAATAAAAAATAATGAAATAAATTATTCAATAAGATTTTGTGAACAAAATAGAAGAGCACTCAACTTATTACTTGATCTACAAAATAGACATATTACAACAAAATTATTATTAGAGGCTTGTATCTTTAGAGAAGAAAGCAGAGGAGGTCATTTCCGAAGTGATTTCCCAGTAAAGGATATAAATTGGAAGTGTCATTCAAGGCAAATTAAAAATAAAAAAATACAAAAGCGTTTTATTTCAGATCAGTCTTGAAAGGGTAATTTGTTAATTCGCTTAATTCACTTAACTTTCTAGTACCACTATAAATTTGATTATTGATTTCCCAAGAAGGAAAACCTTCTATTTCTTTTGTTTGGCATAGTTCAAATTGATTATTTTTCCCATCCTTTGCGCATTCAATAATATTTAACTCATTTACAGCTTCTTTGCCAAAAAGTTCTTTTTGATCATGGCAATGTGGACACCAATATGCGCTATACATAACAATGCCATTTTCATTAAGGTACTTTGCAAATTTAATTTTTTCATAAGTACTTTTATTTTGTATGACTGGAGATGTTTTATCAGAATAATCAATATTTAGATTTGCTCTAGCAGGATCTACCTGATTGGCCCAAATTAATCCACTTAGTAAAACAACAAAAGTAATGATTAATCCTCGGTAAAACATGGTTTCTCTACTTTCAAAGCCTGCTCCAATAATAGTAATAATAAAGATTGAAAATGATAAGATTGCAGAAAGAATACAAAATATACAAAAGGCTTCAATTTTTAAGAACATTATATTTATTAAAAGAAGGCTAAATACTGATGAGCCTAAAGATATTGAGTAAAGAAGCCACCATAAAAATCTCTTTAATTTTTGATTAATTGAAATTAAATTTAATGTCAGAATCAAAGTAATCATTAATATTAATGAGTAACTTATAAATCCTGCTAAAGAAAGTGGAATGTTAATTTGATTATTTTGAAAGATTGTACCCCAAGGACTATTCAGAACTTTCTCACAACCACCTTTAAAGCCAGGACATGAAAGGGACGTCAATAAACCCCAATTTTTTAGGGTGATTGAGCCAGTATCAACAATCCCTATAGTACTAAAAATTGAAATTATTATTTTTGGCCATTTAAATTCTTTCTCTTTTTTAATTCTTAATTTATTCAATGACATTTTTGAATGATTTATATTTATCTATATCTTATCTAAGAAGATAATAAGATTAACAGTGATTTCTTTACACTTTATATCTAATTTATTAAATTAATTTAATCGCTCGTAAAAGCTTATCTAGAACAAATGCAGCACCAAAGCCAAAACCTAGAAAAGCTAAATAATAAATAATGTTCATGGTTTTTTTTTTTAATTTAGCATTGATAATAGAATACAAAAAATATAGTTGAAATTCTTAATCTTGTATATATTTGCAATTTTTTAAAATACATTCTTCCGCTTTTTGTAATTCTCTTCCAATATATAAAGCATGATCAAATTTTGATATCAAATCATCTTTTTTTTCTGTAATTAGGATCCCTAATTCTTTAGCTGTATTACCTACAAAAATTTTATTATATCTTCGTTCTTTTGTTGAGTCGCATTCAATTGGTTTATTTGTTATGGGATCAATTGCAATACCTTCTTTATCAATTTTATTTAAATAATGTTCTACAATTATTTTTTTTGTATTTAAATCAACTTTTATTATAAAATATCCAAGTGGATCAAGATCTATATCTCTATTTGATAAAGAATAATCAATTTTATGAAATTTATTTCTCAGATTATTTGATTCCATTATGTAATTAAATATTTTTATTTTATTTTAATTAATATATTTAAATAGTATTTTTGAGTCTTTATATAATAACTTTCTAACAATTTATTTTTAATAAAAATTTATTTAAAAGGTATAGAATTATTCTCTAAATTAATTTGATTTGTTGTTTCCAGATTTGCTTTTATAAGCCAAGGTTTAATAATATCATTCATTCTTTTATTAAACCATTTATGGTAGCTTTGTGTACATTTTGCCTGAAACCCTCTTCTTCTTTTATGAGTACCTCCTGCTCCTGGATCAAAAAATTTTATATTATTTTTTATAGACCATTCAATAGGTTGGTAATAACATAATTCAAAATGTAAATTATTTATATCCTCTGAACATCCCCAATATCTTCCCCATAATTTTTCGTTACTTTTAACGCACATCGACATTGCAATAGGTTCTGTGGATGATTCATTAAAAGCACTAAATATAATTAAATTATTTTTGTTAATTAAAGAATTCTCAAAAAATTTATATGTTAGGTATTTACTTCCCCAAATTCCCCATTTTAAACAATGTTTCTCATAGAAATAATGCATTTTTGATATTATTTTGTTGTCTATTTTGTCTTCAATAAAAGTTTTAATAGTAATTTGCTGCTTTATTATAGATTTCCTTTCTTTTTTAATATTCTTTCTTTGATTTGAATTAAATCTAGATAAAAAGTCTTCAAAATCTTTTTCTTTGTTTTTTTCCCATTCACTTCTAATATTTAACCAAAAACTATAACCAAGTTCCTTCAATAAATTTCCCCAATCATTATTAACATAAAGGAAATTACAGCTTAAAATGTTATTTTTTATAGCAAATGCTTCAATCGAGTTGATAATCGTTTTGGTGATTTCTAGTTTGTTTGAATTTGATTTATAAAAGAACTGATAACCTTCTATGGGACTATAAGGACTCATGCCTATGAGTTTAGGGTAGTAATTTAAATTTAAATCTTGGGCTAATCTAGCGAAAGATTGATCAAATATAAATTCACCATAACTATGATTCTTTAAAAATAATGGAGCTATTGCATGTAATTCATTATTTAAATAGGCAATAAAATATAAGGGTTGCCACCCTGTTTCTCTAGAGACACTCATAGAGTTTTCTAGATTTTCTAACCAGTAATATTCATAAAATGGAATATTATTATCTTGATATATATTATCCCATTCAATTTTATTTATTTCTTTAATAGAAAGCTTAATTCGAACTTGATAATTATTATTCATTCATTCTTTTACATCATTCTATCAATCTCTTTTTTTTCTTGTGTAGTGAATGAAAATTTCATTGGTATTTAATTCTTTTAAGGAATGAACTATCCAATTGCTAGAGGAATTGAAGCAATCTTTTTCTATAATTGGATTTATCCAAGTGAAATTTCCTCCAATAATCTTTGGAACAATGGTAATTTTTATCTCATCAATTAAATTCTCTTTAGAAAATGAACTAATTAATTTTGCTCCACCAAGTAATGCAATATTTTTAATACCCTCTTTTTGAAATACTTCAAGTGTTTTTTTCCAGGTTCCTTTAAAAAGAAATTCCTTATCAAAGTTAAAAATATTTTTTTTGACTCTTACTTCTGAACTTATTAACCATCTTTTTATTGGCTGTTTAAAGTATAACCATTTGTCAGAAAAAGTATTACTATTACCAGCTATGATAGATACTGGTTGCTTATGAGATATGTTTTGATACTTTTCTTTTACTAAGAATGTACTCTTATGAGCTTTTAAAGTCCCAGATCCAAAAATAGTTGCATCTACTTTAGATAAAGATTCACTAAGTATTTTTCTGTCTTCCAAACTTCCAAGATGAGATTCTCCTCCATGAGGATAAGCGATTCTTCCATCAATAGAAGATGCAATTATTAATATTATTTTCGGTTTGTTCAAACTTGAGTGACAAGACTATTCTCAAGATTTATCTGCATTGTATTACCGATATTTTGTTCAACATAAATTTCTGCTGCATTATTTGGACTCTCTTGGAGTCTAACTTTATGAAGGCTTGCACCAAGATTTTTAATAGGAGCTGTCAATATATCGGCGATATGCAAGGCTATATTCTCACAAGTAGGTACGCAAGTTTTAAAATGTTCAATATCTTTATTCAAGAATGTATGGTCAAGTTGTTCAACTACCAGATCATCAATAATTGTTTGTAATGACGGTAAATCACAAATCATGCCAGTCCTTTGATTTATTTGCCCTCTTACTGTTACATCAAGAAAATAATTATGCCCATGGCCATTAATTCTCGCACACTTTCCATAAATTTTTTTATTTTCGCTCAGTGATATTTCATCTTTAGCTAATCTGTGGGCAGCGTTGAAATGTGTTTGTACTGTTAATAGAGCTTCCATTTTTTGTCCATAATAATCAGCCCATAAAGTTGGACTTTCGTATAACCTTAAATATGTTAAAGGTAAATCATTTTTTAAACGATTCCAGATAATACTGACTAATGCTTCTGTTGTTGGGAGAATACCGTTATCTTTAGTAATATCAAATTCTGGCCAAACATCGTTTAAAAAACGAAAATCTAATGGACCAGTAACTTTGTCTTTTATGGAATACTTTACATCAGATAGATTTAAAACCATTCCATATTCATCAAGTTTGCCTCCCATGGCAACTACAAGCTCATAATTATGTCCATGCCCTGGTGCTAGACTACATTTTCCAAATAGAGCAAGATTCTCTTCTGGACTTTTTTCTGGCAACCAGTAGCGATGACTTGAGCTAAAGCAGGCACGACGAGTAATGACGCATTCACGTCCTTCGCCATGTTTGAATTCGTAATGAGCTGAGGTCATTTTTGCCTGTATTATTACTATCTTAGAGTCTTAAATGCAAAATTGTCTTTATGGAAAAAACTTTTATCAATAGAATAAATAAATTATTGCAAGGAAGAAGTATTTTTTTGATTGGAATGATGGCCTCTGGAAAATCAAAAACAGCTCCAAAAATTGCAGAAATGTTAAATTATAAATTTATAGATGTAGATAACTTAATCGAAAAAATAGCAAAAAAATCAATCAATCTTATCTTTAAAGAAGATGGTGAAAATATATTCCGCGATTTAGAGACACAATGTCTGAAAGAGATAATAAAGGTGCCATCAATTGTCATTTCAACGGGCGGCGGTGTAATTCTAAAAAATGAAAATTGGGGTATTCTTCGCCAAGGGATAATAGTTTGGTTAGATATTAATGAGGAAGTTGCTTTAAAAAGATTAAAAAATCAAAGTGGTAATAGACCTCTTTTAGAGGACAAAGATTTAAAAAAAAATTATATGAGAATTTTTAATTCACGAAAAGAATTATATTCTCAAGCTGATATTAGAGTAAATGTTATTAACCAATCTGTTGAGGAAATAGCTCAAAATATAATTACTGAAATTGAAAATAAAATAAATTCCTAATTAGGATCAATCCTAACTGCAAACCATTTTATGACAAATCCTGAGCTAATTTCTAACTCATAAGTATCTTCAAGCAAATTCATAAAATAATCTTTCTTTTCAAAGTCTTCATTCTGATTTATTGTTGGTAAATCAATCTTTTTATACCAATTTCTTAACCAATTTATTGCCTCTTCCTTACTTGCGATTCTTTCCTCTTTTTCTGGTTCTAACAAAACAAAATGTTCTTCAGACCTTATTAATGGATTTGACATGTTAAGAGTTCTCTTAAGTTTAATTCTTGTTCTTTTACTAAATATAGTTCATCTGCCATATGTATATGCATATGATAATACTGAAGTACAGGAATTTCTCGACTCTCGAGAAAAAATATGGCCTGATTGGTATCTAACTTATTTTAAGTCATCAAATATTAAGAAAGATTTAATATATCCTAACTGGTTTGAAGGCGAATGGCTTGTCACATCTGAGAATGTAATCGATAGTTCAGATAAACCTTTAACTTATATTGCCAATTTTTATAAAAATGATTTAGGAGAAATAGTGGGTAATAGATCAGAAAATGCAGAGTCCATAGGTAAATCTATTTTTGGGGATAGATTAAGACAAGTTAAGAACGATCCTATCTCTTTTAATAATCAGATTACTTATCTAAGTGATAATGAATATATAGAATCTCGCATAACACAGAGAAATCAAATATTTGATAATAACTTATTCTTTGCAGATGAATTTGCAATTCAGACGGTGCATAAGCCAGAGGCATCAAGAATTAATCAAGTAGAAGTAATGAGTAAATTTTATAAATGTAATAAAGTGAATTTAAATTATAAAGATATTAATAATAAGGATATTTGTGGTTTTCAGTATTTGGCTACTTATGGTTCAAAAGTTGGCAATACTAATACTAGATCTATTAGTCAGAGCAAATATAAATTAACTTTTAAATATCTTGGTAAGTAGCACTAAATATCTGTTCTTCAAGATTATCTCTCCATTGAAAAAGATTTTCTAAATAAGGATTATTAATAAATTCTTGGCACCCTTCTCCAGATAATATAGATCCTGAAGATGATGGAAATTTGAGTAGCGATAATTGGGAGGCAACTGCTATGTCAGCAATAGATAAATTATTGCCAACTAAAAACTTTTGATTGAGCAAACCTTTAGATAAAGATTCTAATATTTTTTGTAATTCAATAGAGGATTTATTTGATAAAACTATATTAGATATATTGTTGAAATTTCTAAATGGTATCTGATCAAAGATACCTTTAATTGATGAAGGTATATCTTCTGGCAGAAGTGCGCTTCTTAATTTTGGGTTCTCTAAAGCAGATTTGATTAAAGCTTTTTTACATAGTGAAGCCATAGTAGTATCTGCCCAATCTTCAATTAATTTTGATTGTGCATATAGCAATGGATCTTCAGGAAATAGATTGTTATCATTATTCTTCTTATCTATATATTCGCAAATATTAGTTGAGTCACTAATTATCTGATTGTTATCATCCAATATTACTGGAAGTTGCTTTTGACCGGATATTTGGAATATATTAATTTGACCAATCCCAGGTTTAACTTCTTCGGTCCTATAGGCTAATTTCTTTGCATGTAGTGCCATTCGTGCTTTTAAACAAAAAGCACTATTCTTAAATTGATATAATGTAATCATGTAAAACTAGTTTTCCAAAACTTAGCTAAAAATGTATTCTATTTGTGAGGTTTATGGGCGAATTCTTTTCTAATGTTGCAAGATACCCTAAATATTTAATTTCTATTATTGTTGGAGGGTTAGTAGCCTTAATAGGTCCATTATTCAAGAATATTAGAAATCCTTATACTGCAATTGCTTTGATAGCCTCAATAATAAGTGCTTTCATTACAGTCTTTTTTCTCCTTAAAGCAATGACAAATCCTAGTAATTTTTAAAATGATAAAAAGTCGCAGAGTTGAAAAAGTTTCCTCCCTTTTGAAAAGAGAAATAAGTCTTATTATTAATTATGAAATAGATGACAATTTAATATTAGAAAATTTTGTCTCAATTACTAATATAGATTTAACATCAGATTTGTACTACTGCAAAATTTATATAAGTACATCTGCTAGTGAAATTATTAAAAATCAAATAATAGATCAATTAAATTTAAAAAAAAATAAAATAAGACATTTGCTTAGTCAAAAATTATCTATGAAGCGAATTCCTGAATTGATCTTTAAGAAAGATAAAGTTTTTGATGAAGGTATGGCGGTATTAAAAGTTTTAGATCAACTAAAAATTAATGATAAAGATAATAATCAATCTATAAAAAATGATGAGAATGGAATCAAATAAATTACCTTTAATTAATAAGAATATTATTATTACACGCTCCAAAGATCAAATCTCTGAGGTTAAAACTTTATTTCAGAAAAAAGGCGCTAGGGTCTTTGACTTGCCCGCGCTAATTATTGAATATCCAGATGATTTAAATTCTTTAGATCATGCTTTAGATGTTATAAGTGATTTTCATTGGATAATATTTTCTAGTA
>MDTG01206761.1_pt1 | contig 11646 bp, 16 predicted proteins | sample 811421 | NCBI WGS metagenome assembly MDTG01 (sample SAMN05326645, study PRJNA326480) | marine metagenome | isolation source: seawater | place: Pacific Ocean: South East | collected 2011
AAGATAATAAGACACGAAGATAAAAGAAATGCTTTCACACAAAAAATCTTTAAATATTTTAAAAAAGACTAATGCTTTATTAGAGGGACATTTCATCCTATCTTCTGGACTTCATTCATCAAAATATATTCAGTGCGCAAAATTATTAAGTTTCCCCAAGCAAGCTAATATTATTTGCCAATCTTTAGCAAAAAAGATTAAAAAAAAATTTAAAAAGATTGATATTATACTTTCTCCAGCAATGGGTGGAATAATCATTGGATACGAAATAGGAAAGATTTTGAATAAAGAATCTATTTTTTGTGAAAGAATTGATGGTAAATTTAAATTAAGGAGAGGATTTAATATTAAAAAAAATGCAAAAGTTTTAATTGTTGAAGATGTTATAACAACAGGAAAATCAAGTTTAGAATGTGTAAAATTAATAAAGAAATATAAAGCTAAGCTTTTAGGATTTGCCTCAATTATTGATAGATCTGAAAAAAAATCACTAAAGATTAAAACAGCTATTATATCTCATTTAAAAATTGATGTTCCAACATTTAGTAAAGATAATCTACCAGTATCTTTAAAAAAAATACCAATTACAACACCAGGAAGTAGATTTATTAAGTGAAACGATTAGGCGTAAATATAGACCATATAGCTACAGTTCGAAATGCTAGAGGTGAAGATCATCCAGATCCTCTTAATGCCGCTAAAAAAGTTATTAAAATTGGCGCTGACTCTATAACCATTCATTTACGAGAAGATAGGAGACATATAAACGATTTAGATGCAAAAAAAATATGCAATCTTAAAAAAGTTTTAGTTAATCTTGAAATTTCAATGAATGATAAAATTGTAAGAAATGCACTAAAGATAAAGCCAAATTTTATTTGTATTGTCCCTGAAAATAGAAAAGAAATTACAACAGAGGGAGGGTTAGATTTAAAAAAACATAAAAAAAAGCTAAAAAAAATAATTACAAAATTTAAAAGAGCTCAAATTCGAACTAGTTTATTTATTAATCCGACGATTAAAGATATAAAATTATCAAAACAACTCAATGTAGATTGTGTAGAAATTCATACTGGAAGAATATCAAATTTAGTTAAATCGAAAAAAAAATTTCATATAGAGTTTGAAAGAATTAAGAAAAGTGCAAAACTTGCTAATAAACTCAATATTGAGGTACATGCTGGTCATGGCCTTGATTATAAGACAACAAAAATACTTAACAAAATAAATGAAATTAAAGAATATAATATTGGTCATTTTATTATTGGCGAGTCAATTTTTTATGGCCTTCAAAAAGTGATTAAAAATTTTAAGAAAATAATAAAAAACTAATTTATGAAAATTCTAGGTATTGGCGTAGATATTATTAATAATAAAAGAATTAATAATTCAATAAAAAACACAAGATTTAAACAAAGAATCTTTAGCAAAAAAGAATTACAGCAAGCAGCTTTGATTAAAAATAAAAAAAATTATTTTTCTAAAAGATTTGCTGCAAAAGAAGCTTTTGCTAAAGCTCTTGGAATTGGATTTAGAAATAATTTAAATTTTAAAGATATTGAGATTATTAACAATAAAATTGGTAAACCAGATTATTTAAGAAATAGAAAAATTACTAGATTGATTCAAAAAAATTTTAAAGTTAAAAATTATAATTGTTTTTTATCAATTTCTGATGAAAATGAATATTCAACAGCTTTCGCAATAATACAATCTAAATGAAATTAGATAAAAATTTTTTTTCAGAAAATCTAAAGACATTATTTTACGCATTCATTATAGCAATTATAATAAGATCTTTATTTATACAGCCATTTTATATTCCATCTTCATCAATGGAGCCAACTTTACTTGTTGGTGATAGACTTTTTGTAACTAAATTTTCTTATGGATATAGCAAACATTCATTTCCATTTAGTCCACCTATACTTAGTAAGAGAATTTTGTTTAATTCTCCAAAAAGAGGCGATGTTATCGTTTTTAAAACACCAGCAGATAATAGAACTGACTATATTAAAAGATTAATAGGTCTCCCAGGTGATAGATTACAGTTTATTGACTCAAATCTATATCTAAATAATAGTGAAATTTTTAAATCTAAGATTTTAAATAAACAAAAGATTTTTTGTGGAAATAAATCAATAGATGTTTATAGATTTGAAGAAAAATTACCTAATGGAAAAAAATTTCATACAGTTTATTTAAAAGACTATACATATCAAAATTCAGATATATTTACAGTTCCTGCCGATCATTATTTTTTTTTAGGAGACAATAGAGACTGTTCAAAGGATAGTCGTTTTTTATCAAGTGTTGGCTATGTTCATAAAGACAATCTTGTAGGTAAAGCTCAATTTATTTTTTTTTCAACAGATAGAAATATAGGTAGTTTTTTTGCATTTTGGAAATGGCATGAATCAATTAGATTCAATAGAACATTTGATAAAATTAAATAATGAAAATTAATTATAATAATTTAGAAAAAAAGATAAATTTAAGATTTAAAAATATAGATTTATTGATTCAAGCTCTTACTCATAAAAGTTTTGATGCTCATATTAATAATGAAAAAATAGAGTTTTTAGGAGATCGTGTTTTAGGACTAGTTATTGCTAAAAAATTATTAGAAATTTATCCAGATCAAAAAGAAGGTATATTAGATAAAAAATTTGCCTCTCTTGTAAATAAAAAAACTTGTTTAGAGATAGCAAAAAAAATTAAATTAGAAAATTATATCAAAACATTTAACTCTAATAAAAAAAAAGTTAAGATTGAAGATAAGATTTTGTCAGATAGTTGCGAAGCTCTAATTGGTGCAATATATTTAGATAAGGGATTTAACTTTGCAGAAAAAACAATTTTATTACTTTGGAGAAATCATATTGATAGAAGTGTTATTACAGAAATAGATGCAAAAACTAAACTTCAAGAGTCTACTCTAAAGAAATACAAGATACTTCCTTTATATAAACTCATTTCTAATACTGGGCCTAGGCATAAACCTACTTTTAAAGTTGGTGTAAAATTACCCAATACAAAATATTTTATTGCTGTTGGTAAATCTAAAAAGGAGGCACAACAGAACGCTGCTATTGAATGTTTAAAACATCTGAATAAATCATGAATTGGTCTGATGAAGGTTTCTTAATTAGTAAAAATAAATATAATGAAAATTCTTTAATTGTTGAAATATTCACTAAAGACAACGGAAAGATTTCAGGAATTATTTTTGGAGGAACTTCTAAAAAAATTAAAAATTATCTTCAAATTGGCAACAAACTGCATGTTAATTATACTTCAAAAAATCATAATAAAATCGGTTATTTTAAAGTTGAAATCCTAAATGCATACAGTCCAATTTATTTTGACAACAAACAAAAATTGTCATGCATAGCCTCAGCTATGAATTTAATTAAAATTTTAACAGCTGAGTCCCAAGAGAATATCAATGTTTATTTTGTAATCCAGAATTTGTTTTTAATATTACAAGATAAGGATTGGTTAAAAAAATATATTTTTTGGGAATTAGAATTGCTTAAAATTTTAGGATACGATCTTGAGTTAGAAAATCTAGTAGTAAAAGCTTTAGAAGGGAATAAAACTATATATTATGTGAGTTCTACCAATGAAAAAAAATATGTTCCTAATTTTTTAATTGAAAAAAATTTAGAAGTTAATGAAATTGACACTTTATTAAAAGGTTTAAAATTAGTTGGAGATTATCTTGATAAAACTATCTTAAGACCAAATAATATAAATTATCCAAATAGCAGAATGTTATTTGTGAATACTTTAAAATAATTATTTAATAACTTTGTCTAATTTATCAGCATAATAGCTAACAATTGCGTTTGCTCCAGCTCTTTTAAAAGCAACTAAGCTTTCATATACTGCATCTCTATTGATTAATTTTTTTGCAATTGCTGTCTCAATTAAACTATACTCACCAGAAACCTGGTAAGCTAACACAGGTAATTTAAATTTATCTTTAATTGATTTAATAACATCTAGGTACGGCATTCCAGGTTTAACCATGACCATATCAGCACCTTCTTTAATATCTAAAGCAACTTCTCTAAGCGCCTCATTAGTATTTCTAAAATCCATCTGATAACTTTTTTTATCTCCTTTTAAAGAATTTTTCGATCCAACCGCATCTCTAAATGGTCCATAAAAACTTGATGCGTATTTCGCGGCATAAGATAATATTTGAACATTTTGATATTTATTTTTATCTAATGCTTTTCTAATTTTCCCAACTCTTCCGTCCATCATGTCAGATGGCGCCAATACATCGCAACCCATTTCTGCTTGGAGTAATGATTGATTAATTAAAACTTCAATTGTTTCGTCATTTAAAATCTTGTCTAACTTCAATAAACCATCATGACCATGAGAAGTATATGGGTCTAAAGCCACATCACACATAATACCAATCTGATTTTTATATCTTTTCTTTATTTCTAAAATCGCCCTACAAACTAAATTATTTTCATTAAGAGATTCTGTTCCAAGATCATCTTTTAGGGTATTTTTAGTTTTAGGAAAAAGAGCGACCATAGGAATACCTATTTTTATCGCTCTATCTACTATTTGACTTAATCTATTAATTGAATATCTATATACTCCAGGCATAGATGAAATTTCTTGCCTCTTATTTGAGCCTTCAATTAAAAAAATAGGCAGTATAAAGTCGTTTGAACATAGGGTATTTTCTTGAATTAGCCTCCTAGACCAAATTTCTTTTCTACTTCTTCTTAGTCTGAGACTAGGATATTTTCCTGTAATCATATCTTAATTTACTTTTAAATTGCGACAAATATAATATACACATATATAAAAAAAAGGGTAGATAGCAATCTAATGATAACAGAAAATAGTAAAGTAATAGATTTAAATACAGAAAAAGAGAGAAGAGTTTTAGATTTTAGTGACTTTCACAAACAAGAAATGAAATTTGATATTGATAAGTTACAAGAGGCTTACAATCAAATAGTAAAGATTAAAAAGTTTGAAGATGCTGGGGTAACTCACTTTGGTGCTATATCACTAACGCAAATACCAGGAGATCCAGATTCTATAAAAGGAAACAAAGCAAGAGGAATTTTTTGGACTAAACCAGATAAATCTGGAAAAGAAGTAGTTAGAGAACAAGCTATAGATGAGTCAGCTTATTCTGAATTTATAAAAGATTATGAACACACTTACTTTAAGGAAGTCTACGATGTTTTATCATCAAAGTTTAAATTAGGTCGTATGAGGATCCTATTAAAAGAACCAAGATCAACATTAAGTTGGCACAGAGATCCAGAGCCAAGACTTCATATTCCTATAATTACTAATCCAGGCTGCTTAATGGTAATTGACAATGTGGCAAAACATATGCCCGCTGACGGTTCAGTATGGATCACAAATAACACAAAGTATCACAATGCATTTAATGGTGGAGAAGAGAACAGAATACACTTGGTAGCTTGTGTTTTAGATTATAAATTTAATTGATTTGAAAAAAATATTTATTTCATCAGATCACGCCGGATTTAACTTAAAAGAAGATATCAAGATACATTTAAAAAAAAATAAACTACATTTTGAGGATCTTGGTCCAAAAAATAAGAATAAAGTAGACTATCCAGATTATGCACATAAAGTTGCTAGAAAAGTTAAAATAAGTAAAAAAAATATAGGAATATTAGTATGTGGCTCAGGGACAGGTATGAGTATTGCGGCAAATAAGCATAAAAATATAAGAGCTGCACAATGCTTTAATTTGAAATCGACTAAATTATCTAGATTGCATAATGATGCAAATATCATTACATTAGGATCAAGATTGTTAACAAAAAAAAATGCTTTAAATTGTGTCAGCATTTTTTTGAAAACTAAGTTTGAAGGTGGAAGACACAAAAAAAGGATAAAGAAAATTTAAAATGTCTAGTGAGAATAATTATATAAATGATCAATATAAAAGTTTTTTTGAAGATAGTTTGCTAAAAGCTGACCCTGAATTACATAAAGCTATAAGCGATGAATTAAGAAGACAACAACAGCATATTGAATTAATTGCTTCTGAGAATATTGTATCTCAAGCAGTTTTAGAAGCACAAGGCTCGGTTTTAACAAATAAATACGCAGAAGGTTACCCTGGAAAAAGATATTATAATGGATGTGAACATGTTGATGTTGCCGAGAGTCTTGCTATCGAGAGATTAAAAAAATTATTTAATTGTAAGTTTGCAAATGCTCAACCTCACTCAGGTGCACAAGCTAATGGCGCGGTATTTTTAGCATTACTTAATCCTGGTGATACTTTTTTAGGGATGAGTTTAAATTCAGGAGGTCATATTACTCATGGATTAAAAATTTCTATGTCAGGAAAATGGTTTAATGCAATAAGCTATGATGTAGATAAAGAGTCTGAACTTATAGATTATGATAATGTTGAAAGATTAGCCTTAGAACATAAACCAAAACTTATTATTGCTGGTGGGAGCGCATATTCTAGAGTTATTGATTTTAAAAGATTTAGAGAAATTGCTGATAAGGTTGGAGCATACCTTATGGTTGACATGGCACATTTCTCAGGATTAGTAGCGGGAAAAGGATATCCAAACCCCTGTGATTACGCTCACGTTGTTACATCTACAACACATAAAGTTTTTAGAAGTGCAAGAGGTGGAATTATCTTAACTAATCATGAGGATCTTTCTAAGAAATTTAATACTGCTGTATTTCCAGGTTATCAAGGAGGACCCTTAATGCATGTTATTGCTGCTAAAGCAGCTGGATTTTTAGAAGCGTTAAAACCTGAATTTAAAGAATATATAAAAAATGTTTTGGCAAATGCTAAAATATTATCCGAGACACTTAAAAATAATGGTTTTAAAATTTATTCTGGCGGAACAGATACTCATTTAATGCTTGTAGATTTAAGACCGTATAATGTTAAAGGAAATGCGGCGGCTGAAAGTTTATCAAATGCAAATATAACTTGTAACAAAAATGGTATCCCTTTCGATACAGAAAAACCAATGATAACATCTGGTATAAGATTAGGTACGCAAGCTGCCACGACGCGTGGCTTTGGGCTCAACGAATTTAAAACAGTTGGTGAATTAATAACAAAAACTATAAAAGGTCTGTCTGAAAACCCAAATGATAATAGTAAGATTGAAGAAGAGGTAAGAAATGAAGTCATTAGTCTGACGTCATCATTTCCTATATATAAAAATCTATCGTAGATGATTTGTTCCATTTGTAAAAAAGGTGAAACGTCAGTTGTTGACTCTCGCCCTACAGAAGATGGTACGGCAATAAGAAGAAGAAGATTATGTGTTTTTTGTAATGCAAGATTTACCACTTTTGAGAGAGTTCAATTTAGAGAAATAATGGTAATAAAAAAAAATGGAAGAAAATCATCTTTTGACCGTGATAAGTTATCTAAATCAATCTACATAGCTCTTAAAAAAAGACCTATAGATACAGAAACTGCTGAAAAATTAATAAGTAAAATTTCTAGATCTTTAGAAGAGTTAGGACAAAGTGAAATTTCAACTAACACAATAGGAACAATGGTTATGGAGGGTCTGAAAGATCTTGACCCAGTAGCTTATGTTCGTTTTGCCTCTGTTTACCGAAACTTTAGAGAGGAGAAAGATTTTGTGCAATTCGTGGACAAACTGGATGTCTACAAAAAAAGATAAATTTTCAATCAACGATAAAATCTATATGGAACTTGCTTTGGATCTAGCAAGAGCTAGAGAAGGTCGAACTGGTACAAATCCGTCAGTTGGTTGTATAATAGTTAAAAACGATAAAATTATTTCCTTAGGACAAACTTCTTATAACGGAAGACCACATGCCGAACAAAATGCAATCAATAACGCTATAGAAGATCTTAAAGGCTCAAAAATGTACGTTACGCTAGAACCTTGTTCTCATTATGGAATAACACCACCATGCACTAATTTAATAATTAAATCAAAAATAAGTGAAGTAGTTTATTCTGCTAATGATATTGACAAAAGAGTTAAGGGTAAGACATTTAAAATATTAAAATCAAAAAATATTAAAGTTCAAAAGGGATTATTAAGTGATAAAGTTCATAAATTTTATGCTCCTTATTTTCTAAACAGGAAGAAAAAATTGCCATTTGTTAGTGGAAAAATTGCTGTTGCAAAGAATAATTTAATTTATAGCAAGAAAAATAAAAAAATAACCAATAATAAATCAGATAAATTTACACATTTTTTAAGATATAAAAATGACTCTATATTGATTTCTTATAAAACTTTGAATAAGGATAATCCAAAATTAAATTGTAGACTAAGGAATATGAAAAAATTTTCTCCTAAAAGAATTATTTTAGATAATAAATTAAAAACAAATGTTAATAGCTATTTATTTAAAAGTGCAAATGAAAATAATACTATTTTTTTCTATAATGAAGCTGATAAATCTAAAATTTTAACATTTAAAAAGAAAAAAATAAAAATAATTAAATCTAAACTTAATTCTAGGAAAAATTTTGACTTAAAGTTAATATTGAAAAAACTTTATATTTTTGGAATTAGAAACACTTTAGTTGAGGGTGGAAATGAACTTACTAAAAGTTTTATTAGTAATAAATTATTTAACAAGTTTTATCTTTACAAAAGTCCAAAAAATTTATCAAAAATTGAAGAATTTAAAGAATTTAATGGTTTTAAAATTTTGAATCAGAATTATAAAAATAGACTTAAAATAAATTCTAATTTTGGAAAAGATAAAATAACACTATATACAAGATAAAATGTTTAATGGAATCATATATCATAAGGGAATTATCTCTAAAATTATAAAAAGACCTAAAGGAATAAATATCTTTGTAAAAAGCAACTTCAAGCTTAGCAACAAAGATATTGGTCTTTCTGTGGCTTGTGATGGAGTGTGTCTTACTTTAATTTCTTATAAAAAAAAAAATATGGAGTTTTATCTTTCCAATGAAACTATTATAAGATCAAATTTTAAATTTTTAAAATTAAAAGATGTTATTAATTTAGAATTACCCCTTAAATATGGCACTAAAATTTCTGGCCATATTTGTCAAGGTCATGTTGATACTGTTGGCAAAGTTTACTCTATTAAAAAAATTGACAAATCATACCTATTTGAATTTGAAATACCCAAAAAAGAAAGAAAACATTTGATTGAAAAAGCTTTAATATGTGTAAACGGTATTTCACTCACTATATCTAAGGTTTCAAAAAGAGGATTTCAAATTTGGGTCATACCTCACACATTTAAAGAGACTAATTTATCCAAACTTAATAGATTGAGTTTAGTAAATATAGAGATAGATATCTTGTCTAAATACGTTAGAAATTATTTTTATGAAAAAAAATAATTTTGCTTCAATAGAAGATATCATCAAGGTCGCAAAAATCGGTGGCATGTTTATTTTGGTAGATGATGAAAAAAGGGAAAATGAAGGAGATTTAATAATTTCTTCATCTGACACCAACGCAAAAAATATTAATTTTATGGCAAAATTTGGCCGTGGTTTAATATGTCTTGCTTTAGATAGTGTTCAAGCAAAAAAATTAAATTTATCTTTAATGTCTCCAATTAATCAATCTAGAAATAAAACAGCATTTACAATTTCTATAGAGGCAAAAAAAGGTATAACTACTGGTATATCAGCTAGAGATAGAGCTAAAACAATTAAAATTGCATCAAAAAAAAATGTAAAAAAAAATGAAATAGTTTCACCAGGTCATGTTTTTCCGATTATAGCAAAAGATGGTGGTGTTTTAGTAAGAGCAGGTCATACCGAGGCATCAGTTGATATATCTAAATTAGCAAAAAAAAATAATTCAGCTGTAATATGTGAAATAATGAATGAAGATGGATCAATGGCCAAAGGTCAAGATCTTTTTAATTTTGCAAAAAAACATAAACTTAAAATTGGTAAAATTGAAGATTTAATTGCTTATAGACTTAAAAAAGAAAAATTAATTAAATTAAAAAAACAAAGTTATATTAATGTAAAAAACCAAAAATATAAGATTAGAATTTACGAAAATTTACTCGATGGGTCAGAGCATTTTGCTTTGATAAAAGGATTTGAAAAAAAAAATATAACACCAAGGGTAAGAGTAATTTCATCAAATGTAGTTCAAAATTATTTAATAAATCAACAATTACCAAATTCCTTCAATAAGACTCTTAAATATTTTGAAAAATTTAATAATTGCGTTTTAGTTTTTATAAAAGATAGTAATTTAAAATCTGTTACTCAAACTCTTAAAGATTATAAGAATAAAGAATTTTATAAAAAAGGTAATGATAAACTAATTAGAAATTATGGTATAGGAGCACAAATAATTAAAGATTTGAAAATTAAAAATATGATATTAATCACTAAATCACCTAAAAAAGTTATTGGATTAGATGGTTATGGTATAAAGATTAAAAAACAAGAATTAATTTAATGAAAAAAAAATATTTAATAGTTATTGCAAATTATTATAAAGACATATCAAGAGGTTTACTTGATAGTGCATTAAAGATTATTCCAAAAAATAATTTGATTAGAATAATTAATGTTCCGGGAGTTTTTGAAATACCAGTTACTATTTCTAAAAATATTAAAAAGTATGATGGTTTCTTAGCTTTAGGTTGTGTTATCAAGGGAGAAACTCCTCATTTTGATTTTATTTCATCCTCAACAACAAATGCTATTATGGATTTATCAATTAATCAAAAAAAACCAATTGGCAATGGAATAATTACTTGTCTAAATATGCGCCAGGCTAAAGCTAGAAAAAAAAAAGGTGCTGAAGCTGCAGTTGCTGTGATTTCTATCCTATCTCAAAAATGAGAATTCAATTTAATTCACAAAAAAACCCAAGAGTAATAATTATTCAAAAATTGTATGGAAAATTATACAATGATGATAATGAACTTAATTTTCCAAAACATAGATTTAAAAAATTTATTAAAGACATTGTCTTAGGCACTATTGAAAGAGATGAATTAATTATTTCAGAATTAGAGGCTAAATTAGGTAATGAATTTGTATTTGAAAATCTTGATAAAGTTTTTCAAACAATTTTAAAAGCTGCTACTTATGAATTTCTTTATAAACCAAATGTCTCTATCAATATAATCATTAAGGAATATTTAAATTCATCAAATTTTTTTTTAGAGGACTCTCAAACAAAATATCTTAATGCTTTATTAGATAATATTGGTAAAAAATTAAGAGTAAAGAATGCATGAATTTAAATTAATAAAAGAATATTTTTCAAAAATTGCAAAAAATAATAAATTTGCCCTGAATTTGAATGACGATGTTTTTTTTGATAAAAAAAAAGGTTTAGTAATTTCAATTGATACTTACAACGAAGGAACTCATTTTTATGATTTTAAAAATCCAGAATTAGTTATAAAAAAAGTTATAAGGTCTTCTATATCTGATTTAATTTGTAAAGGAGTTCAGCCAAAATTTTATTTTATTTCTGGATCAGGTAATAAAAAATCATTTACAAAGAAAAATTTACTTGAGATATCAAAATCATTAATTAAAGAACAAAAAAAATTTAATATTTTCTTATGTGGTGGTGATACAACGTTTTCAAATAAACTTAGTTTTTCAATAACCTC
>MDTG01295832.1_pt1 | contig 11646 bp, 12 predicted proteins | sample 811421 | NCBI WGS metagenome assembly MDTG01 (sample SAMN05326645, study PRJNA326480) | marine metagenome | isolation source: seawater | place: Pacific Ocean: South East | collected 2011
GGTAAACTATTTTAAAAATTTAAACCAAGGCTCTGGCCCTAACTATGGCCTTAATTATGGCCTTAATTATGGATAGTATGATAACGCCCATTACACCGCCCTTCAATGCTGCCGTCAGAAATGCCGCCAAAGAATTTCGTCCTGGCTATATCGCGGCAATTACCAGCTTTACCTTTATCGCTATATTAAGAAATAAAATCATCACTAGTCTTATTGCTGATAATTACGGCGGCAAGCATATGGGCAAACATCAGGTGCTTGCCGCCTACCTCAATACGAATGGTAGCGCCCTATACACACTTCCATGGAAACGTAGCTTTATGGTGCTGGCAGAAGCCAACCAATCCTGTGAAAACCTAATTAGTTTATTAGAGGAAACAATTCAAGCCAACGAAGAAGCTGATAATTCAAGCCAAAATATCTATTCACAACAAGAATTAAATACATTCCAACAATTTAAAGATTTCCTTTCCTATGTCGCGCACCATGCCCGTCAGACCACCGGCTATATTCAGGATATGCAAGAAATATGCGGTAAAGATATGGACGACACTGACTACCAAATGCAAAGAGATGCCTGTCTATTTGGCGACGCGAAAGATGCTTCTATGCGATTTATACCGCTGAACACACTCAAGCTTGGGCATTATTTTCTCCCCATTATAGAAACTGTATTGGCGCAAACCAAGCTTGACGATAGTAAAAGCCAAAAGGAATTGGAGACCATCGTGAAATCGGTCAAAAAGTTTAGAGAAGCTAGGCCAGATTCCCATAGTTTCGATAATGAAACATATGCCGATCAGGAAAAAGCACTTACTGAGCTCAGTGACATCCAAAAATTCTTCGAACAAACAGCCATAAAGCTTAACCAGATTGAGTATAAAAGGCATGGCACCATTTTGGCTATAGAGTCAATGGCCGCTTTTTGTGGCTCTTATATCATACAAAACAATCCCGACCCGAACGGCAATACTGTTGTTCAACTGTCTAATAGAAATCGTAGATTACAGCATAACTCATAACAAGATTGTCTAATTGTTGCATAATCCCACTTGTGCAAAGACGGCGGGTCTTTTACCTTTAAACAGACATGGAATCAGCCGCTTTTACAGAATTTGACGTTTTGCTTCTGGCCCTCAGCGCTATTGGCTTTGGCATGTGGCTCCTGATCAAAGGCGGCGATGCGACAGTCGATGCCGCCTCAGCCATCGCAGAAAAATTTAACATCCCTAGCCTGCTCATCGGTTTTACTATTGTAGCTTTCGGCACTTCCCTGCCTGAGCTTCTCGTCTCTGTAAATGCCAATTTCAAAGGGTCTGCCGGTATTGCTCTTGGGAATGTTATTGGCTCAAACATCGCCAATATCTTACTGGTCATCGGTGCAGCAGCCTTCGTCTACCCTGTTATCGCTGACCGCAAAGAGATACGAAACGATACCATCGCGATGCTGGTGGTAAGCGGTGTTATGACAGCCCTCCTTGTTGCCCAACAAGGCATATCCAGCTCTATTGGTTTGCTCATGGTCGGCGCACTATTCGCCTATGTTGTGTTTCAGTATATAGATGCACGCAAAAAGGCGGTGCCAAATTTAGACCCACATATCGAACATAAGCCCTTATGGCAGTCCGGCCTCATTCTTATAATTGGGCTGGCAGGTGTTGCCCTTGGTGCTGATATACTCGTGCGAGCCGCCATTACTGCCGCAAAAATTTTGCATGTACCGGACGCTGTTATCGGTCTGACCGTTATTGCGATAGGGACATCTTTACCTGAACTTTCAACTTCTGTTGTGGCGGCGCTTAAGAAACAAAGCGGTATCGCCCTTGGTAACATTCTTGGGTCAAATGTATTCAATATTTTGCTTATTATCGGCGTAACAGCCGCTTTAAAGCCTATTCCTGCCGATCAAATCACGCCAGAAATGGCCTCTGTTGATGTCTGGGTCATGCTGGCCGTCGCCTTACTCATGGGCCTCATGCTCCTTATCCGCGGAAAAATTGGCCGTATCACTGGTTTCTTGATGCTGGCCCTATATATTATTTATATTGTAGGAACTTATTTCGTCTACGCAGGAGCTTAAACCATGGTAAATGATGTCGCCAAAAATGAGATTTATGATTTAACAACGGACCGCCCTCAGCTTAAAAATGTGATTGTCGGTGCTGGCTGGCGCCCTGAAATGTATGAAGGTGGTCAAGAAATTGACGTCGACCTTAGTTGCTTTCTACTCAACCCAATGGACTTGACGCGCGAAGATGAAGACTTTGTATTCTATAACAATACGGATTCCGAGGCTAATGGCGTACATCATAAAGGCGACAACCGTACGGGTGTCGGCGAAGGTGATGACGAAATTATCTTCATTGATCTTTCAAAAGTGGATTACGAGATTTCCTCCATTGTATTTGTCGCCTCCATTTATGAAGGCGCACAACGTGGTCAGGATTTTTCTCAGGTAAAAGACGCCTATATCCGCATCTATGATGAAGACAATAAAGAAGAGATTATGCGCTTTGATCTGGCGGAAGATTTCGCTGGTGAACAAGCCGTGAAAATTGGTGCATTAGAGCGCATGGGGAATAGCTGGTCATTCAAAGCGATTGGCGAGCCTATCAAGGGCGGATTGGGAAAAATCGCGGAAACTTATGGCTTAATGATTGTGCCAAGCTAATACGCATCCATGCTCATGGCCATACACAGCACTTTGAGCAAAAGGGGATAACAAGACTTTCATGCAAAAATTCTATATCCATCTTGTTTCAGACTCTACAGGTACAACATTGCATGGTCTGACCCGCGCTTGTCTCGTCCAGTTTGACGATTTGCATCCGACAGAAAAATTCTGGAATATGATACGGACAGAAAAACAGCTAGACCTCGTGCTCAAGGGAATCGAAGCACAACCCGGCCCTGTTGTTTTCACCCTCGTTGATAATAAACTCCGAAAAAAGCTTAAAAACCGATGCCGTGAGATGAAAATCCCCTGCACAGCGGTACTAGACCCTATGATCAAAGCTCTATCGCATTATCTGGAACAAGAACCAAAGGGTATGCCTGGCTTACAGCACAAATTAGACGATCAATATTTTGACCGCATTGATGCTGTTGAATATGCACTCGACCACGATGATGCAAAAGTACTGGACGGCCTCGAAGAAGCCGATGTGATTCTTGTCGGCGTTTCCCGTACCTCTAAAACGCCCACCTGTATGTATCTGGCCAATCGCGGCATTCGCGCTGCCAATATCCCACTCGTGCCAAAGGTTCAGTATCCTGAAGATGTCTTCACGATTGAAGGACCTGTTTATGTCGGGCTGACAGAAAGCCCTAAACGACTTCAGCAAATCCGTAAAAGCCGTCTTAGCAATCCTGAAGGGCAACTGGATATGCTCAGTAAAGATAACAAATATCTCGATGAAGACGCCATTAGTGATGAAGTACGAAATGCACGCAAGCTTTTCTCCCGCAATGGGTGGCCCGTGATTGATGTGACACGCCGCTCAGTGGAGGAGACATCGGCAGAGATCATTACGCTCCTGAGCCGCTACAAACCAGAACTGGAGATTCATTAATGCTGGTGATTGGCTTAACAGGCTCTATCGGTATGGGAAAATCCACAACAGCGGATTTATTCGAAGAACAAGGTATTCCGATTTTCGATTCAGATGCCTATGTGCACATGCTCTATGACGAAGGCGGTGCCGCTGTCGATATATTTAGGCAAGACCGAATTTTAAAAAAAGCTGTTCTAAAGGATAAAACCACTGGCAACCCTTATATTGACCGTGCCACATTACGCGACCTCATTTATACGGATGCTCAGCTTAAACAAAAAATTGAACAAATTGTTCATACCCTTGTTCGCGCCGGACAGGATTTGTTCCTAGCCGAAGCACAGCAACGTAAATATCCTGCGGCATTACTTGATATCCCTTTGCTGTTTGAAACAGGCGCAGAAGCAAGGTGCGATGTTGTAATTGTCGTCACTGCGCCTGCCTCTATTCAAAAGAAACGCGTACTCAAGCGCCCGAATATGACGGAAGAGCGCTTCAAAACAATATTGAAGAATCAAATGAGCGATTACGAAAAAAGAAAAAAGGCTGATTATATTATCAACACAGCCCTTGGTGTTTCTTCGGCCCGCAAACAAGTGCGCGCTATCTTAAACGAGCTTTTGTAAGGTCTACTCTTCTAAATCAATAACGAGAATCTCGCTATCCTCAACCATTTCAAAGCTTAGTTCTTTTTGATCAGTGACTTCTATCGCGTCGCCCTTATGAGCGATAATATCGCCGCTTTTAATCTGTCCTTGGGACACAAGGACATAGGATGTACCAACGCCTATATGACTAACAGTTAAGCCTTTGGCGAACTGACCACCATAGATTTTCGCATCTGCATGAATAAACAACGCATCATCCGCTTCGTCACCAGAAACCAGCAAGGATAATTCTGTCTGGCCTTCCTCTTTAGGAAACTTTTTGGCATCCCAGCGCGGTTTTACACGGGCTTCATTCGGCAATATCCATATTTGATACAAATTAGTGTCGATATCTTCTTCATTATGCTCAGAGTGATAAACACCCGATCCTGCCGACATCACTTGCACGTCACCGGCTTCTGTTCGTCCTTCATTGCCCATACTGTCACGGTGCGTAATGGCGCCCTGACGTACATAGGTGATGATCTCCATATCACGGTGCGGATGCGTATCAAATCCCGAATGAGCTTTCACAATGTCATCATTCACCACGCGCAAATTGGCAAAACCCATGCGCTTAGAGTCATGATACTGGCCAAAGCTAAAATGGTGACGTGCATCGAGCCACGAGAACTGGTTACGCCCTAAATCATCATATTTGACGAGCTTCATCATCGTTTCATTCCTTATTTTCAAGTGAGGATGAAAAAGATATAGAGCAGATGAAGTAAAAAAGAAGCCCTCAGAGTTGTCTCCAAGGGCTTCTCAAGAACCTTACTTTTTCTTACGTTTGCGCTTAGGCGGTGTAATGTCTTTGGGCGCTTCATCCTCATCATCGAATTGCTCTTCGACTTCATGTTCGAGCGTTTCAAATGTTTGCGGCGCATGCTCCAAAATCTCATCTGTTTCTTTTTCTTTTTTAGATTTCATGAAAGAGAACAGATGTATCTCCACGCCCATCGACTTCATCAGCACAGATTGCTGAATAACCGACAAACAGTTCGACCACGTCCAGTAAATCACCAGACCGACAGGAAATTTAGACAGAATAAACGTCATCACAAATGGCATGGTTAGCATCACCTGTTTTTGAATCGCGTCTGTTGGCGGCGGCGATAAGCGTTGCTGGATCAACAATGTCACCAACATCAAGCAAGGCCATGCGCCAATCATCAGGAAGCTTGGCGGATCCCATGGGATCAAACCAAATAAATTAAAGATCGTTGTATGATCTGGCGCCGCCATATCTTGTACCCAGCCAAAGAAGGGCGTATGACGCATTTCAATCGTCAAATACAGCACTTTATACAGCGCGAAGAAAATAGGAATCTGGATCAGCATCGGCAAACACCCTGCCGCCGGATTAACATCCTCTTTCTTGTACAGCTCGAATAGTGCTTTTTGCATACCCTCACGGTCATCTTTGTACTTATCCTGAAGCTCTTTCATCTTCGGTGCGATCACACGCATTTTAGCGAATGAACGGTAAGACTTTTGTGCGAGAGGGAAAACAAGCAAACGAAGTAAAACAGTAAAAATCAGCAAGCCAATCGCGAATGAGCCAATCGTATGCGATATCCATGTCAGCGCATAGAAGAACGGCTTCGTCAGGAAGTAAAACATGCCGAAATCCACCACGAGATCAAAATGCGGCACATTCAGTGTTTCTTCATACTGATCAAGCAAACGTACAAGTTTCGGGCCAGCAAATAAATGCGATGTATATTCCGATGTTCCCTTTGGCATGATTGTAACCTGAGGCCCCATCACATCCGTTTGATAATTCACTACCCCATTCGGTGATGGTTGTGCAATAAAGCGGAATTTAGAATTACCCTCTTGTGCAGGGACAAGACCTGTAAACCAGTATTTTTGTGTAATACCAATCCAGCCACCCTCTTCACTGGTCTTCTCAATCATACGTTTTTTGCGGGCTTCTTTGTAATCAACTTCTTCCAACTCTCCGTCCATGAAGCCAATCGGGCCGTTATGCAGAATAAAGAGCTTACGGCCATCAATACGCTCGCCTTTTTGCGCAACAACGCTGAATGGGTATAGCGTGACATCTTTACCGCTATTATTGATTACACTTTGCTTAACAGCAAACATGTAATGCTCATCCAAAGAAATAACGCGCTTGAATGTCAGTCCCTGCCCGTTATTCCACATCAATGTCACAGGTGTCTGCGGTGTCAGCGTGCGGTTACCCTGCACCTGCCATAATGTCTGCGTATTCGGCAACTTAACAGTCGGATCGACACTGACCCAGCCAAACTCACCATATTGCGCTTCGCTTGTTTCTTTAGGCATCAAAAGATGAACATCTTCTTCTTTTTCAATCGTTTCGTAATAGCCATGAAGTTTCAGATCATCAATACGGCCACCGCGCAAAGAAATCGAGCCTGCGACCTTATCACTTTCGATCTTAACACGCGGACTTAAACCCAGCGCCTGTTCACGGGTTAATACCTTATCCTGCGCAGTTTCTTTTGTGATAGTCGGTTGCGGGTTAGCCTCCGCTTCCTGTGCCTGTTTGGCTTTCATCGCATCAACATAGGGCTGCTTCACGAAAAGGTCGTAAACAGCGAAAAGCGCAAAAACAATGATCATGAAGATCACGAGGTTTTTCTTATCGTTGTTCTGCTGATTGGGGTCGAGATTACCGAAATTATTATTAAGCATGTGTTTGTTCTTTGTTTTTCTTGGTTAACCATTCAAATTTTTCTGGCACAGGGTCATGGCCAATATGCTTGGACCACGGGTGACACCGCGCTAGTCTTTTAACACCTAAATATCCGCCCTTCAAGACACCATGTTGATCGATAGCCTGGCTCATGTAAGACGAGCATGTCGGATAGTACCGACAACAAGGACCACCATGCTGGACTGAGAAGAAGTACCGCAGAAAAAACAAACGGCGATAGAGGATAATAGGTATTTGCGCTATTTTTCGCATGGGTCTGACTTTAAATGAAAAGCCACACTAATCAAGCAGGAAATATCTTTCCCTACGTGTCTAATTGATCCAATCGTTTCAGACACCATCTCAAATCACTGCGTAATTTTTCGGCATCCGCTGTTAAGGCAGGCAAGCGACCTATGACATTATAGCGATACCCCTTCTTAGCTTTAGGCGCTATGATTTCAGCCGCCACAGCGCGCAGACGTCTCTTGATACGGTTACGAATAACGGCATTGCCAACTTTCTTTGTAACCGTGAAACCAATTTCTATCTTGCCGCTTTCAGGAGTAAGCGTATCAGATGGCATAGCTTGCAGTATAAGGCTCTCCGCCACCCATTTCTTACCGCCTGTGTTCATGGCAACGAAATGAGCACGTTTTTTGATCGTCTCCAACGTTTTCAAAATGTCTTTTGTCGCCTTCATGAATAGTTCTTTGCTTTTCCTTTAAACACAAAAAAAGACCGCGCTTCTATGGAAGGAGCGCAGTCTTGATTAACTTTTTTAAAAATTAAGATGTCTCGATTATGCGCTCAAACGCTTACGGCCTTTGGCACGGCGAGCAGCAATAACTTTACGGCCACCAACTGTAGCCATACGAGAACGGAAACCGTGACGACGCTTGCGAACAAGGTTTGATGGTTGAAAAGTACGTTTTGCCATATCTAAAACTCCAAAATACTATAAATTCTATATGTTTGAGGCGTGCTCAAATCTTCAAGAAGCGCACATTACGGTAAAAGCCACATCCTGTCAAACATTTTATACGCAATTTAATGCGTCTCGTCTATCCCAATAATTTACTCTATTTCACCTGCTCTAGCAAATGTGTCCATGAGCCTTGCGGCCTTGCACCATTGTGCTGAATAATCTCCGCCGCGCAGAGCGCGCCCAGCGCCCCGCATTTTTCAATCGGCATGTCTTTAGCCATCCCATATAAAAATCCTGCCGCCCATGCATCACCGCCACCTGTCGCATCAATGACTTTATCACAAGACGCCGCCGCAATATCAATACATATGCCCTTTTGATACACAGATGCGCCGTGCTTGCCTTTCGTACAAACAAACGTTTTTTCAGGCATTGCCAGTGAGAGTTCAGCAATATCATCGAGCTTTAAATCCATAATATACAAGCCATACTCATTTTCATTACCCAGCAAAATATCCGCTTTTGAAATAGCATCAAACTCATCATTCTCTCGTGCTCCATAACTTTGCAAAGAAGCAACATATTTAGCATTGGGCGTTAATTCATAGATGCGCTTAATGACATCTGCGCATTTCGTCTCGCGGTTCAGCCAGCCTAGAAACAAAATTTTACTTGTTTCCAATACAGCCTTATTTGTCTCTAAATCCGCCATCGTGACCTTATCGGCAATAGCAGGATTGTACAAAATAGTACGATCCCCGCTGGGCGCAACAAAGATGACACAGCTTGCCGTCACATCATTGGGCAGAACTTCGGTATCAAAATCTATATCGCGTTCATCCATGTCTTTTTTGAATATTTTCCCCATTTGGTCATCAGATATTTTACCAATAAAAGCCCCTTTGCCCGATAAAGCACGCACACCGCTGACCGTATTAGCGCCCGGCCCACCCGGCCAGATTTCAGCGCGGTCCAAAAACTTCGTTGTCAGGCGGGAAATTTCCTCTTTCGAGACTAACTGGTCCTGTCCGGGAATAAGTCCGAGCTCTTTCAGCTCCTCAAAGCTCACAGGCACAATCAAATCAACATAGGCGCGGCAAACGGCTGTAACATCATACATGCTTTATTTTCCTTAAAATTTTAAGTGTGGTGCATTTATAAACAAAACAGGTGACAGCGTAAAGTTAAGCTTTGCAAATATCAGGCCTCCGCGCTACAAATTATATATGAGCACAGAAAAAGAATATCAGGTTTTAGCCCGAAAATATCGTCCGCAGAATTTTGACGACCTTATCGGCCAGGCCCCCCTCGTTCAAACACTCAAAAATGCGATTGAAACAGGGCGTATTGCGCATGCTTTCATGCTCACTGGTATTCGCGGTGTCGGTAAGACAACAACAGCGCGTATTATTGCTAAGGCTCTAAATTATACAGGCGCGGATGGCAAAGCCGGCCCAACAACGGGGAATACGGATGATTGCGAAACATGTCAGGCAATTTCCGAAGGCCGTCACCCAGATGTCATCGAAATGGATGCCGCCTCTCATACAGGGGTAGATGATGTCCGCGAACTGATCGATGGCGTACGCTATGCCCCGTCATCAGCGCGTTATAAAATATACATTATTGACGAGGTGCACATGCTCTCTAAAAACGCATTCAATGCGCTTTTGAAGACATTGGAAGAGCCACCCTCTCATGTAAAATTCATTTTCGCGACAACTGAAATTCGTAAAGTACCTGTTACCGTTCTCTCCCGCTGTCAACGATTTGATCTACGCCGCATTGAACTATCCGAACTCGAGAAGCACTTCAAAAAGATTTGTTCGAAAGAGGGGTCAGAATATGACGAAGCCGCTATTACAATGATTTCACAAGCCGCTGATGGTTCTGTTCGTGACGGCTTAAGTCTTCTCGACCAAGCAATCGCCCTTGGGGACGGTAAGGTCGAGGCTGAAACCGTTAAGAACATGCTCGGCCTGACCGATGGCACAAGACTTGTCGATTTGTTCGAATCCGCCATGACAGGCAAGACTAAACAGGCACTATCCATTTTGGAAACGCTATATGCGGAAGGCGCAGACCCCGCACAAGTGATCGAAGACCTTCTGGAACTCACCCATAGCTTTACAAAAATCCGCATCTTAAAAGGCAATGCCGAAGGAACCAACATTCCGCATGGCCAGCAAGAGCGCGCCGAGTCACTCGCCTATCAGCTTTCTATGCCAGGGCTGAACCGTGCATGGCAAATCCTGATGAAAGGCTTACATGAAGTGCAAAGCGCACCAAACGCTATTAAAGCCGCTGAGATGGTGCTCATTCGTCTTATCTATGCCAATGAAATGCCTGACCCGCTTGATCTGATTAAAAAGATACAAAGCGGTGAGATCAGCGATGTGAACATTGCCGGCCAACAAAGTGTAAACAAAGATGAAGGCGAAGGCCGTACTTTAATGAGTGTTGCAGGTAGCGGCGCGGCGGTGGCGCAAAAACCGGCACCACAGGAAAGCACGTCGCCGAATGGAACAAATGATGGCATAGATCGTTTTGACTCCATGGAAAGCTTATATGACTACCTTACACCCCGTGAAATCTTGCTGGCCAATGAGCTATATGAATACGCACATCCGGTAAAATTCTCAAAAGGCTTTATCGAGATCCGCCTAAAGGATGGCGCGCGCGGTGATATCACAAAACGCCTATCCAAAGCGCTAAAAGACCATACGGGCAATGTCTTTATGGTCAGCCCGTCTACGGATGAAGGTCTCCCAAGCCTTGCCGATCAAAAACGTGCGGCGCAGGCGGCTGATCTCGAAATGGTCAAAGCGCATGAAAACGTGACAAAAATAGTTGAGCTATTCCCCGGCACAAAAGTAGCCAAAGTCATCTATCCTGAAGATGAAGCATAAAAGCAGCGATAAACTTTACTTCTTCGGTTCAATTTCCTTGAAATAGAAATACCCTTTTACAGGGTCACCATGGATATGGGCATAGTAAGGATGTTCGGCATAACGGACATATCCTTCATTCTCAAACAGCCCAATCGCGCCCTTTTGTGTCGCACGAACATCCAGATTCAGGACTTTTAGTCCTTCTTTGCGGGCATGGTGTTCAATTGAGTGTAAGAGCCTTTTACCAAGATGGTGACCACGCGCCCACGGCGCGACAAAAACAGACATGATCTGCGCGGCGTGGGATTGCGCCGCATTATTATCCGAATGCATGACGAGTTGCGCTGTGCCGCATATTGTGCCGTCTAGGCGCGCGACAAAGAGATGGCGCAGAGGCATCGCCATAACGCCTTCCCAGAAGCGTTGCATGATATCGCGTTCCGGCACGTCAACCCAGCCAAATCCGCCGCCATTCTCGATAGCGAGCGTCGTCGCATCACATAAATCATGCATATCTACAGAAGAAAGCTTCGTCACCAGTTCCACTTTGGAGTCTGGTGTTTTTTCTTTTGGCGCTGTGTTTACATTCATATCCTACCCCGCTTTTTATGCTTATTAAGAAGATAGTACCATTATAGTATACTTCAATAAGTCCTAAGAAGTCTTTAAACTGCGGCAATGCACCATTTATGCGGACAGATATTGACGAATATGGCTCAACGCTCCATATTCTTTTTTGACAAAGATAAAGTGTTAAAAATTTAGCAGAAAAGACGAGATACATATCATGACAACCATACTCTCTTTAAGAAAAGACGGCGAACTTGTCGTTGCAGGCGACGGTCAGGTCTCCTTAGGCCAGACGGTCATGAAAGGCAACGCAGTGAAAGTCCGCCGCCTTGGTAAAGATCAAGATATTATTGCAGGTTTTGCGGGTGCTACA
>MDTG01054391.1_pt1 | contig 11645 bp, 7 predicted proteins | sample 811421 | NCBI WGS metagenome assembly MDTG01 (sample SAMN05326645, study PRJNA326480) | marine metagenome | isolation source: seawater | place: Pacific Ocean: South East | collected 2011
CAATTACCTAACTCAGAATTAGGATTACAAGGTCAAACTCCTGGTATTAGGCCCGGTGCAAGAATTGATTCAACTTTACATAATCAATCTTCGCTTAACAATCAACCAGGTATAAACCAAGTACCTTCATCTTTAGATTTAAATGGGTTAACTCCTGATAAGTATTTAGATAATCCACCAAATTAATTAAATGCCTATAATTAGGAACTTAAGAAAAGACCTTAACGAAGGTCGAATGGATGAACTCCGTTCTGTTACTTATGCAGAAACAGGAGTCCAATCTCCTTTTGTTACTAAAGATATATTAAATCCTCCGAAAGAAAGAGGAATTTTACTACAAGCTGATAAAAGAGCAGATGATTTAGTTAGGATATCTAAACTTTTTATTAATAAACCGGGAATTAAATATCTAGGTAACGAAGCACTTTTAAAACAAGAAAATTTAACCAAAAAACTACAAGGGTTAAAAAATCAAACTACTAAAGATATATTAAGAGATTTTGGAGGTACTGCAAAACATGTAACTCAAGTAGTAGCATCAACGTTAGCTCAAGTACCCGTAAATGGTACTGGTACTCATTTTGTAAAAGGATTTAGAGCAGATACTTATTTACAAGATAATATTCCTAGAAGCGATTTTGCAGAATTTTTTGGTGGCGGTGGTGTTCAAGGAAGTCAATTTGCTTTATCTGGAAAACCGGTTTCATCTAAATCTTTAATTTCTAAATCTCAATTACCTAATAGAAATACAACTATAACTCCAGGTACTATTGGAGTTGATCATATAGGAATTCAAGGAAAATTAACTTCTATTACCGATATATCTGCTTACAATAATAGCTTAACTTACTATAGTACTGCTGGAACATTTTCACCTAGTACCACAAAAGGTATAGTATTTCCAACTTCTGATTCAAAATTTATACAAACCGCTACAGTTCCTGGAGAATTAGGGTTAAATAAAACAGCAACAGGTGCTGAACAAATTAGTCCTACTGGAGGAGAACCATTAAAAGTTACCGAAAATCCAAGTTTAATACTTAATACTTATAGCCCTAATCAAAATAAAGAATATTTACAATCTAAAACTGAATTAAATGTAATAAATGCTAAAGAAGGTAATCCTATTAAAAATCCTCGAGGAGAAGTAACAGGTTCTAATGGAACCGAAACAGGTCCGCAAACTACTTTATTACCGGGTAGTATAGGTACTACTAATCAAAGAATAGTCGGTTCTTTAGCTACAGAAGCACCAGTATTTAAAACTTTTTCATTAGAAACTGCTAATAAAATTAAAAAAAGTAAATTAGAGACTAGTGATAATATTAATAATACTAAAAATAGTCAGTTAATTTCTCTAAATGATTCTCCTTCAGATGGCCTAATGAACGGTATCTATAAAGGAGAAAATTCTAATAATAGAGAATTTGAACCTCGTTCTACTTATACCGGTTATAGAACTGAAGATAATATTAATACTTTAAGATTTCTTGAAGACCCGCCAATAGATCCAGACGGAGCAATTCCAATTAGAGTTAATGGTAAATTTGATGCTATTAAAGGAACATCAAGACCTATTCCATTAAATGACTTAAATAGCGGGGATTACAGCGGATTGATATCTACAATTCCAGGAAAAAGCAGAGGTGCAATAGAAGATTTCAGGTCTCAAGGACAAACTGAGGATATACCTCTATCTTCTACCGAATTTACAGGAAGACAAGTTACTACATACGCATTTGATTATACTAATACTAAAATTAATAAAGAAACAAGAGTCAAACTAGGTAACCCAGGAAAAATTAATAGAAGTAGAATAAATTACCGTATTTATGATGAAGATACAGTAGATAAGCTTAATAAATTAGGTGTAAAAGAGACACCACTAGACGGTTTTGACGAAAGCAGAGATTTAATACAATTAGAATTTCAGATAGTTACTCCTGAAAAAACTTTTTATTTAGGATTTAGAGCTTTTTTAGATACTTTTGATGATTCTTTTAATGCCAGTTGGGATAGTCATAAATATTTAGGAAGAGCTGAAAATTTCTATACTTATGGAGGTTTTGAAAGGACTATAAATATAGGTTTTAAAATAGCAGCTCAATCTAGAGCAGAGATGCAACCTCTATATGAGAAAGCAGCGACTCTAGCTTCAGTTACCGCTCCTACATATGCGCCAAGCGGTAAATTTATGAGAGGGACTATAGCAAAAGTTACAGTAGGGGATTACATCTACGAACAACCTGGAATTATTGAATCAGTTCAATATACTTGGAACAAAGACTATCCATGGGAAATTTCATTCCAAAATCCTGAAGGAGTTAGAGGAGAACAAATTTTACCTCATGTATTAGACGTTAATTTATCTTTTAAAGTTATACACGATTTCTTACCTACCACAGGAGTAAATCCTCTCATTACTAACTATAGAGCTGAAACTACACGCGGTAATAAAAAGACTTATATACCTTTAGTTAGACAAGAAGTAATTAAACCTAAAACTGATAATGAACAAAAAATAGATGAATCAACCGAAAATCAAAATAATCAAGAAGTAGAGCAAACAACGGTAACAAGTGTTGCACCTGTCTTACCAGCTGAGCGACCTACAGTTGCTATAGATAAAACTTTTGTTGATTCTCCTAAATTTAATCCTAATAAAGATTTTAAATTGAATTTGCAAAACTTTAATTCGGATAATAATTTTAAAATTAATACAAGTAATCAAAGAGAGACTCCAAAACTAAACTTAACTGAAGAGCAGAGAGCTACTTTTGCTGAATTCGGTATAACCTCTTTTATAAATGATTAAGTTATGGGAAGAAGATTTAGAAAGATAGAAACTATAAGAAGTAAAGGAAATAAAAGGTATAAAAAAAATGTAATTTACCCGGAAATACCTTTAACCGAAAATGATATTTATGTAATATCACAATACGGGGATAGGTATGATACCTTAGCCCAAGAGTTTTATAACGATTCAGAGTTATGGTGGATTATTTCTTCAGCAAATAATTATCAAAAAGGATCTTTAATTATAACTCCTGGAGTTCAACTAAGGATCCCAGCCAATAAATCGGTTGCGATAAGATTATTTGAAGAAGTAAATAGTAGTAGATAATGTCTCAACAATCACAAAATAGTACCCCACAAGGACAACCTCAAGATGTTATAGGAGGAGGTCTTGATGCTGGAGTTGTAAAGCAACTTCAACAGAGAGAATCTTTGATTTCAGAGTACAGTAAATCAAAAGAACATCTATTATTTTTCAATGGAAATGGCGCTTGGGCTAGAATGGTATCAAGTGTTAATACTATAAGTGAAAAAGAAGCACAAGAATTAGTTACAAATAATAAGACTATTTCGGCAGTAAGAGGCGACAATACATTAGCTAAACAAAATATTCTAATGGGCGGAGTACTAACTGATAATTCTATTTACAGAGGAGGTATTAATGATAAAAAGTACCACTCTCCTATTAATTTATCTAAAAAAGGTTATATAGATGACGGTCTACCTGCCCCGGACGAAATAGGTTTTGGTATAGTAGCTCCTCACCAGAACGATACAAAAACAAATTCTTACCATAACTACGAAGGTTTAGGATTTAGACCTTCACCAGGAATTGAATCTGTAGACGTCAAATCAAAAGGAACTTACGGCACATTAAGAGATGCAGAAGTAAATTTTAAAGTATATACACTTGAAGATTTAGAAGTAATGCAAAAATTATACCTTAGACCTGGTTATTCAGTATTATTAGAATGGGGGCATAGCCAGCAACTGAATTCTTCAACAGCACCAGGTACCTTAAACAGCGATGTCAGTACTTATAATAATTTTTTCGATGATATAGAGGGGGATTTAACTAATGATGTAATGTTAGTTTTTGAAAAAGCTTTAAAAAAGATTCAAGGAGATGCAGACTATAATTACGATTCGTTCGTAGGATATATTACTAATTTTAATTGGTCTTTAAATAACAATGGAGGCTATGATTGCTCAGTAAAAATTATCGCAAAAGGTGCAATATTAGAATCTATAAAAGTTACATTTGATCCTTCTGAAGTTTTTCCTGCTGATCAGATGTCACCATCAGAAACTAATAAAGGTAAGGAAGAAAGAAAATCTATCTATCATAAATTTTTTAAAGAATTAGATAAAACTACAGGTCTCAATAGTCAACCTCTAGCTGATATTAACAATTTGGAATCTGCATTGCGTTTAGGTAATCCAATCGGTACCGCTGTTGTTGATATAGCAAGATATGCTATAACTGCTGATCAAACTGGCAACTGGCCGCTTGTTAAGGAAATGATTCTTAAAGATGCCCAACAAAGACTTACAGAGATTGATAATGCCGGTCAAGCTGTCGAAGATGTTCTTTTTGGTAGCAAAGCCGAAAGCTTTTCTACTATGAATTCTGTCGATAGTTTAGAAGGTAAATTTGCTATGGAGAATGAAGCTTTTGCTAAAAAAATAGATAAGTTAAAAAATGGTGATACTTTTAAAGCGCCTGGTACTCTTTACGGTACTAATACTTATAGTTTTGAAGCTATAGAACAACGTGATGTACTAACAGGAGGGGGAATTGCAGCTTTAGAAGAAGAAGAAGTGGTATACTACTTGAAAAAAAACTTTGGTGAATATGGACTAACATTTTTGGAATCTACTTCAGCAAGACTACTCCAAGGTAATTTCGACGGATTAATAATTAAAGCAGATAACGGTAATACTTTTAAAGTTGCATTAGATAAGACTTTGATAGCTGAATCTAGAAGAGATAGTGCCGCAATCGTAGACTTCATTACTGAAAATGCTATACTGCCTGAAGACCAGTTAACACCTGAACAAAAACAACTTAGACAAGAACTCAAGGCTTTAAAAGAATCATATGAGCAAAATAGATTAGAACAAGAAAAATTTAATAAAGAAAATAACGTTTCCTCAGGACAATCAGCTGAAGGTAGAGTTCAACCTGTATATACTAAGGCTAAATTTGCATTAGATACTTCTAAACATTTTAATGAAAATTTAAATGATTTTGTTGCTTTTAGATTAGAAAATTTAGAAGTAAAAGATACGGGAATGATCGATAATGATGATTTATGTGAGTTTTGGATTCCATTATACACTGTATTAGATATCTATAATAATTATGTTACGTTAATAGACGCTACTAAGACTCCTTCAAAAGGTACTAATACTCCAGGTAGAAAACTAACACAATTCTATACAGGATTTCAAGATAAAGAACTGAAACAAGATTATCAAAAAAAATTAAAGTACCTAACTACACCATTACATTTTTCTATCAATCCAATGGTATGTGTTTTACCATCACCTCCAGTTTCAGTAGCTTTAAAAGACAGTGAAGGGAATACTTTAACATGGCCTGACGATAGTAAAGCATACCCTGTAGGTCAAATTTGGAAAAACGGTTTTCATCGACAAGTAGCTAATGCAATATCGCAAGGGCAAATGAGAGGAAAACCTGACGACATACTTAACATTTTAGTTTCAGGTCAATTAATTTTAGATGAATTAGATAAAATAGTTGCCGATTCAGAAGATTCAGATTCTAATACAAATAATAATGTAGTATACTTTATTAGGACTTTATTAAAGCAAATGAATGAAGCTATGGGCGGTATTAATGATTTAGATCTATTTTACGACGAAGAGGAGGATATGTACTTTATAGTTGATAGAAAAGTAACACCTGCTTTAAGAAATTTTATACCTAAGCTTTCATTATCAGGCCGTGAAAGTACTATGACTAATGTTAATATTAGTAGTGAAATTAGTAACCGAATAGGTAATATGGTATCCATAGCAGCTCAAGGTGTAGGAGATAAGTCTAAAGAAAATATAGGAGTGTTATTGAAATGGAATGCAGGACTGATTGACAGACATATAAGACATAAAGCAGATACCTCTGACCCTGCAGGAGAAGAAGTAAAAGATACTAGAGATAAACCTGAAGATGCAAGATTAAAATCTTGGATTAAAGATTATTATGAATATTGGATGGAATTTAATGGAGAAAATTGGTTTGATGATGGTGACTGGAATAGATCCTTGGTATCATCTTTGGGTAATTACCATAAGAGGTATAGTCAAAAATATGTAGTTACTACATATATGAAAGGTGATTCTAAAAATCCATTACCACCACCAGGTACAATTCCTATAGAACTATCTTTTGATACAATAGGTTTAGGAGGGTTGAAAATAGGACAAGCTTTTATGATTGAACCAGGACTACTACCTACTAATTATTCTGAAGAATTTGGTTATATAATAACAGGATTAGATCATAAAATAGCTGATAATAAGTGGATTACCTCTGTTAAAACTCAATTCTACTCTATCACTCCTCCATCAGCGGCAGAACTAGAATATTTCAAAAGACAAGCTGCTGATACTAGTGAATTTAAACTACCAGTAGCAACTGCTGACCCAGCCGACGGCGGTGTTCCTGGTCCGGTAGTACCTTATAATCCAAACGATGCTAAATTACCTGGTGATGGATCTGTAATAATTAATGGAGGTAGCTTTGGTCAAAGTAAATTAGGAAAACGTAGAGATCCTATACAACAGAAGTTAATGGACGCTTTAGAATATGCAGCTAAAGAAACCGGAACTACATTTAGAATTACTTCAGCAGGTAATAGACCTTTAGTAAACGGTGGACCATCTAGTAGAAAAGCTATTTTATCCGGAGATGGAGTTCAAGGAAAAACAGCTACCGGTTCAGCTAGACATGACGGCGGATGGGGTGTAGATGGTAATATACTAGATAATAACGGTAAAAAAATAGATATATGGAAAGGTGGTGATGTTGCACAAACTTTTATAAGAAAGGTTAGAGAAAAAGGAGTTTCAGGTGTAGGATTAGGACAGTATTATATGAGCGGAACAGCTATTCATTTAGATATGGCCGCAGGTAATTCAGTCTACGGAAGTGTTTATTCTATGTTTTCTGCCGGTGATACAAAAAAATATGGCAAAAAAGCTAAAGTATGTCCTAGTTTTTTAAAACCTTTAATGAAAGCTACAAGAAATAGTATAAATCGACCGTCAGGAACAGCATCTAACGGTGAAACTTTTAAAGTATCAGGACCATAATTATGTATTTACCAAAACATCAATACGAATTTAAAAAGCAATCTGACCTCGATGGTATAGAAGGGTTGAGAGATAAAGCTGGAGAAGTTATTAATTCTAATAAAGAAATAGTAATAACATCTACTGGAAAAATATTTGATAAACTAGGAATAGATTTTGAAAAAGGAGATTTTTCTAAAGCTAAAGAGTTATTTGTAAAAACTTTTAAGGAAGATGTAGATCCAGGCTTAAACGATGAAGGTCAAGAAGAGTATTCATCTTCTGAAACTAGAGCAGTTTCTTTCAAAACACCTCCTAATCGTAAAAATTTAAAAGACGGTATTATGACCAGAGTCTTTTATAAAAATACTAGTACAGGTAAAGTTAAGGAAATAACCTTAAATAGTGCTAAAGAAGTTGAAAAAACTATGAGATCTTATGAAAAAATATACTATACTCCATGGTTTGTAAAAGGTCCTGCTAAAGACCAAATAGTTAACGGATACTTTTTAGAAGGTATGGAGACTAAAAATCAAAATTTATTAAATAAACTTGCACAAGAACTACCAGGTGCGGAACTATTAGTAAAAGGACCTACTGAATACCTAGTTGATACTTTACCTATAACAGATAATAATATTCAACCAGTAAAAACTGGTTTTGATATACCAGCTCCTTCTACAGGTATTAGTGTTAGTAAAAACGAATATAAAAATCCATTAGTTAATCCACTTCCAGACTTCAAAGGAGAATACTCAGAACCAAAAGTAAAAGAAAATCTATATGCTAATCCTGGAGAATTTTTATTGAAAGGTACTAATAGGGAATATGTTGGATTTTATCATATACATCCTATAAAAGGACCAATGGTTGGAGCTAAGCATGTTAGTACTCCTCATAGTAAATTAGTACCTAGAGATAAATCTAATACTAGATTTGGGGTAGAAACAACACGAAGATCAAACGAAACTCAAAAATTAACCCCACAATCATCTCCTACTACGGTACAAGTAACTCAAAATTACTCTAATACTAATAATACTTCTACACCTTCTACTTCAGGTACGACTACAGGCGGAAGTTCTGGTGGAGGTAGTAGTTCTAGCGGAGGAGGAGGATATTAGTTTGATATTTAAAATTTTATTCTTATATTAAAGAAAAGGTTTTAAGTGTTTTATATAGTAGAAAAAGAATCTAAGTTACTATCTTTAGAAAATTTTATTAGAGTAGGGTGTTTTGTACACGTTATATCTTCTAACGATTTATATCATCCAAAATTATCTAAAACAGTTGCTGTTTATATAAGAATGATAAATAGTAAACACGGTTTTATAATTCCTATTGAACATGAAGATGGTCTTAATGTAGATAAAAAACGTGTCTACGATATTTTAAATAAAGCACAAGTAATTTATACGTTAAATAAGAAAGATCTGCTTTACCACTTTAATATACAGAAAGCTATAGATATATCTTTAGCTTATTCTATGAAATATTTTAATAAATTAGAATATAAATCTTCTATACCTACTATCGATTGGTATTATAATAAATTTAGCGAAAATAAAAATATAAATACATTTATACCTATTGCAAAACTTTATGAAAAATGTGAGTTAGTATATGATTCTATAAAAGATTTTGTTTCTAATATAGAAATACCTGATGGGTTTGATTTTTATAATAAATTAGCAACAAACGTTTTCTTTTTGATAGAACAGTCAGGTTTAGGAATATATTATGAACCTTTTAATAATATTTTTAAACCCCGTAACCCTTTATTTAATACTAAAGATAATAAAGTATTTACTTCATATAATTTATATAACCCTACTTCAAGACCTACTAATAATTTTAATAGTGTTAATTTTGCTGCAATACCCCATACTGAAGAGCACAGAAAAACTTTTAAACCTCAGAATGATTATTTTGTTGAATTCGATTTTGACGGTTACCACCTTAGGTTACTTTGTGAACAGATAGATTATACCTTAACTAAAGAATCAGCTCATAAACAATTAGCTAAAAGCTACTTTAATACTACAGATATTACTGAAGAGCAGTATAAAGAAGCAAAACAAATTAATTTTCAAGCAATATACGGTAAAATACCGGAAGAACATAAAAATCTTGAAATATTCAAACAAATACAGGAGTATATAGACGCTATGTGGAGTAGTTTTAATGAAGGCAGTTACGTGTATAATCCACAGTCAGGTAAACACTTTACAAACGAGCTAAAAGATATGCATCCTGCTAAGTTAATGAATTATATGATGCAATCGTTGGAAACTTCAAATAATATTATTATATTAAAAGAAGTACTAGAGTATTTAAAAGATAAAAAAACTTTAATAGCTCTTTACACTTATGATGCATTTTTATTTGACTTTAGTAAAGAAGATAAATCTGAAGTTTTAGAAAATATACAAAAAATTATGGAAAAACATGGGAAATACCCTGTTAAATTTAAATATAGCACAAATCTTATGTTATAGAACAGATTAACTATTTATATATGACAACATTTACAACAGTACCGAAGTTCGATTACGATATCGAACCTTTTTTTACAAGCGAAGATATGAGTAATAAACTGTTCTGCACTTTTTCTACTGAAGAAGGATTAGACTTAGTCTTAAACAATATTCAGGAAAGGTATAAGATTATATATAATAAAATATTCGTACTTTATTCTAAAAGTCAGAACGAGTATATGTGTACGTATAACGTAGATTTTGGTAATGTTTCTAATTTTATAGAAAATACCATTTTAGTGCACAGAAAAAAAGAAACTAATACTCTCTATACTATTAATGCTCTTAACACATTAATAAAATCTCTTAACAATGGAGAATTAGATACAAGTTACAGGGTAAATTGGAATGATTTTAAAAATTGTATTTTATTAACCAAAGGACCCGAATTAAAAAGAATTAATACAAAATTATATAAAATTATTGAGTTATAGTTGGCGCTTTAATTTTTTATCATTATATTAATAATAAGTTATAATTTAAAAATTAGTTATATGGACATTAATGCAATCCGCGCTAAATTAGATGCGCTAAACAACAACGGTCAACAAAGAGAAAAGACCGATTATTCAGAAATATTTTGGAAACCTCAATTAGGAAAACAGACAGTACGTATAGTACCTTCTGCTTATGATCCTACCTTTCCATTTAAAGAGTTAAAGTTTCATTACGGAATTGGAAAATTTCCTATGGTTGCTTTATCTAATTTTGGTAAACAAGACCCTATTGAAGAGTTTGTAAAAGAGTTAAGAAAGACTAACGATAAAGATAATTGGTCTTTATCTGGTAAAATTAGCCCGAAAACTAGAATTTTCGCTCCTGTAGTAGTAAGAGGAGAAGAAGACAAAGGAGTAAGATTATGGGGATTTGGTATAACGATATATAAATCACTACTTGCTTTAGCAGAAGATGAAGATGTAGGAGATTTTACAGACGTATTAAACGGATGGGATATGGTAGTAGAGCAAAGACAAGGTAATCCTTACCCTGAAACTACAGTTAGAATTAAACCAAAACAAACTCCTTTATCAGATAATAATGATTTAGTAGATAGTTGGATTAAAAAACAACCTAATCCTGTAGAAGTATTTACACAATACGACTATGATTTTATCAAGAAAAAACTTCAAGAATATTTAGACCCTAACGCAGTAGAAGAATCTACACCAGCAGCAGGAGCTGAAACCCCGCCAGAAAGCTCAAGTTCTCAAAAAACTGACTTTACTTTAGAAACAGCTACTGCTGGCAATAAAGATACAGTTAGTAAATTTGATGACTTATTTAATGAATAAAAATGGCAAAAAATAAAGAAGTACAAGAAAGAGCGACTGCAGCAGTAAGAAAGTCGTTTAATTTAAGTAATTTTAAAAAGAAAAAAGGTTTTTCTAATGCATCTGTAAAGTTTAAAGAGCAAGGATGGATTCCTCTCTCAAAAGCTTTTCAAGATATAACTTCCTTACCAGGAATCCCTACAGGTCATATTACCCTGTTAAGAGGACATTCCGATACAGGTAAAACCACAGCTTTGATAGAAGCAGCAGTAAATGCCCAGAAAATGGGTATTTTACCTGTTTTTATTATAACAGAGATGAAATGGTCTTGGGATCATGCTAAAGAAATGGGGTTACAGATAGAGGAAGTATTAGATGAAAACGGTAATGTTACAGATTATGAAGGACATTTCTTATATGCAGATAGAGGTACGTTAAATACTATAGAAGATGTTGCAGTTTATATGGCTGATCTGATGGATGAACAAGCTAAAGGTAACTTACCTTTTGATATATGTTTCTTCTGGGATAGTATAGGTTCAGTACCTTGTGATTTATCAGTTCGTTCTAATAAGAATAATAATGAATGGAATGCAGGAGCTATGTCTACTCAATTCGGTAATAATTTAAATCAAAAAATATTATTATCTAGAAAAGAAAACTCTCCTTATACTAATACTTTAGTAGCAATCAATAAAGTATGGACTATGAAACCTGAATCTCC
>MDTG01102520.1_pt1 | contig 11645 bp, 10 predicted proteins | sample 811421 | NCBI WGS metagenome assembly MDTG01 (sample SAMN05326645, study PRJNA326480) | marine metagenome | isolation source: seawater | place: Pacific Ocean: South East | collected 2011
GAGCAATACAAAAAAAAGAAAAAGAATAAAGATGAAGTTCCAATAAAAAATTTTAGAGAAGAATGTAGAGAGTTTGCAAAAAGTTGGATTAAAGTACATATTAAAGAATTTAAGAGGTTGGGCGTAGTAGGAGACTTTGAAAATTACTACTCTACCATGAGTAATGAAGCTGAAGCTCAAATAGTTAGAGAGTTAGGAAAATTTCTTTTGGACGGGAGTTTATATCAAGGCTTTAAACCGGTATTTTGGTCTACAGTTGAAAAGACAGCTCTTGCTGATGCAGAAGTTGAATACATGAATCATGTATCTAATACCATTTATGTTGCATTTAAAGTCAAGGAGACCAAACAAGAATTTTTAAAAGACGCAAACATTATTATTTGGACAACAACACCTTGGACAATTCCTGCGAACAAGGCTTTAGCCTTTAACAGTAGTATTGAATATTCCGTACTTGAAATCAATGAGTTGGAAAATTTTAAAGAAAAGAAGATAGTTGTTGCAACTAATTTGATTGAATCAATTACAAAAGAATGCGAGATAAAAGATTATAAAATTATAAAAAAATTCAAAGGTAAAGATTTTACAGAAACTATTTGTTCCCATCCTTTTGTAAAGATGAGTTTTAATTACGATGTACCCATGTTAGATGCACAATTTGTTAATTTAGATCAAGGTACTGGAATTGTTCATTGTGCTCCAAGTCATGGACCAGATGACTTTAATTTATGTTTAAAAAATAATATACCCTCACTTTATACTGTAGATAACGCAGGTCTTTATACTAAAGAAATTCCATACTTTACGAATACTCATATTTTTAAGGCAGACCCTATCGTTATAGAAAAGCTAAAAGAACAAAATAAATTATTAAAAAATGATAAATTAAATCATAGTTACCCTCACTCTTGGAGATCGAAAGCACCATTAATATACAGGGCAACGCCACAGTGGTTCATTTCTATGCAAAAAAATGATTTAAGAAACAAAGCAATAACAGCAATAAAAGATACAAAGTTTTATCCTGCAAAAGGAAAAGAAAGATTATTATCAATGGTTGAAGGAAGGCCTGATTGGTGCATTTCAAGGCAAAGAGTTTGGGGAGTTCCTTTGCCTATTTTTATTAATAAAAAAACGAAAGAACCTCTAAGAGATAAAAAAGTTATAGATAGAATTGCTTCAATCTATGAAAAACAAGGCTCAGACTGTTGGTTTATGGATGATCCAAAAGTATTTCTGGGAGATAATCACGATCCAAATGATTATGAAAAATTGAATGATATTGTTGAGGTTTGGTTTGATAGTGGGTCAACACATAGTTTTGTTTTAGAAAAAAGAAAAGATTTAAAGTGGCCAGCTGACATGTATTTAGAAGGTTCCGATCAACACAGGGGTTGGTTTCATTCTTCATTGTTAGAGTCTTGCGGAACAAGAGGTAAAGCTCCTTTTGAAAGTATTTTATCACATGGCTTTGTAGTTGATGGAAAAGGTTTAAAAATGTCAAAATCATTGGGCAATGTTATAGCACCAGAAGATATTTTAAAAAATTATGGAGCAGATATATTAAGAGTTTGGGTTGCATCATCAGATTACGCAGAAGATCTCAGAATTGATAAAAGTATTTTAACACAACACGCAGAGTCTTATCGAAAAATAAGAAACACATTTAGATTCATTCTTGGAAATTTGAAGGACAACTATATAAAACAAGATTTTAATAAATTAGATATAAAAAATTTAAATGAGTTAGAACAATACATACTTCATAAACTTTTTTTAATAGATAAGTCAGTAAAAGAAAATCTTCAAATTTATAATTTTCATAAACTTTATAAAGAACTACTAAATTTTTGTACTCTAGATCTTTCGTCATTCTATTTTGATATTAGAAAAGATGTTCTTTATTGTGATAGTGTAAATTCGAAAAAAAGAAAAGATTGTGTGCTTGTTTTAAACATAATTTTAGAGACCTTGCTTAAATGGTTTGCTCCAATTTTAGTTTTTACTACAGAAGAGATATATAGCCTAATAAACAAAAAAGATGAGAGCATACATGAGCATACTTTTGTAGAAATACCAAAAAATTGGCAAAATAAAGAGCTTAATGAAAAGTGGATAAAATTATTTAAAATTAAACAGGAGGCGAACATAGCCATAGAGGAAAAGAGAACTAACAAAGAAATTGGTTCAAGTTTAGAAGCAGGAATTAAAATAACTGTAAATAGTGAAAATTTTGAATTGCTTAATGGGTTAGATTTAGCAGAATATTTTATTACCTCTAAAGCTGAAAAAATTAAATCAGATGAGCAAAAAATAATTAAAATAGAAGTAAATAAAATTACTGGAACAAAATGTCCAAGATGTTGGAAAATATTAGAGAAAAAATGTATTAGATGTGAAGAAGTAAATTCAGAAAAAAAATAAATGAATCTAATTAAAGATCTAAATAAAAATTTATTCCTGAAAAAAAATAATATTTATTCGATATTTGTAATCTTATCGATATTTATATTAGACCGATTTTCAAAAAATAAGATCTTAGAGAATTTTTCTGACAATGCCTTCTTTGTAAATGAGGTGCTTAACCTTAACTTAATTTGGAATACTGGGATTGGCTTTGGATTATTAAGTTCAAACTCTTCTTTGATCTATAATTTAGTCACTGTGTTAATTGGACTGGTAATTTTAATATTATGTTATGTTACAATTACTTTAGAAAATACAGATAAGTTGATTTTTTCAATTATAATTGGCGGAGCTTTTGGAAATTTCTATGATAGGGTATTCTTTAAAGCAGTTCCAGATTTTCTAGATTTGCATTACAATAGTTTTCACTGGTTTACATTTAATGTAGCAGATATTTTTATAACACTAGGTATATTAGGTTTTATTGTTAAGGGATTTTTTGAAAAAAAATGAAAAATAAATTTTGGATATTAATAATATTAATAGGGCTAGTTTCATGCGGTGGACTTAACGACGCAAAAAAAGTTCTTAGAAATGAAAAAATATCCAATACAGATGAATTTCTAATACAAAAAAAAGATCCTTTAGTTCTTCCACCTGATTATGAAAAAATTCCCGAACCAGGAACTATTGTTAAAAAAAAAGCAGATGAAAAAGATAAGATTAGAAAAATATTAAATTCTTCTAAAAAAGAAAATATAAGTAAAAATCAGTCTTCTTCTACCGAAGAGTCAATACTTGAGAAAATAAGATAGTGACTAAAAATTATTTATCAACAAGAAAAAATATTCAAAAAAAATATTTGAATAAGCATAATATTAAAAAATTATCTAAAAATTTTAATAAAATATTTGATGAGGTTATTACAGACATTAATACTTCAGGAAGAACTTTAAATATATTAAATAGTAATTTTAAATTAAATATTGATACTAAGGATTTAAAAAAATTTAAAAAATTTAAAGATATAGCGCTGATTGGAATGGGTGGCTCTATTCTTGGTGTAAAAGCTATCAATAATTTTTTAGAAATTAAAATAAAAAAGAAAATTCATTTTTTTGATAACTTAGATTCAAAAAAAATATTAAGATTTAAAAAAGAAAAAAACTTAAAAGAGGTATTATTTTTAATTATCTCAAAATCTGGGGACACAATTGAAACTTTAGCAAATCTATTTACATTAGATATAATAAAAAACAATTCTAGAAACATAATATTTATATCTGAAAAAAAAAATAATACTTTGTTACGTTTGTCAAAAAAATTTAATTTGTTTTATATAGAACATAGAAATTATGTAGGAGGGAGGTTCTCAGTACTTTCAGAAGTAGGATTAATACCTGCATATTTAATGGGAATTAATATTTATAAATTACGAAAAAATATTAAAGCACACCTAGTAGGTAAGAAAAAATTATTGTTGAAAAATAGTTCAATAGAACTTGCTAATTTATTAAATTTAAAGAAACTTAATAATTTAATATTTTTAAATTATTCGTCAGAGTTAGAACATTTTCTGTTCTGGTGTCAGCAACTTGTTGCTGAAAGTTTAGGTAAAAAAAATAGAGGCTTTCTTCCAGTAATATCTACAGTCCCTAAAGACCATCATAGTTTGTTACAACTATACCTTGATGGCCCTAAAGATAAATTGTTTTACATTTTTAGCATTGACGAAAAAATGAAAGAAAAAATAAATATAGAAAAAATTCATAACGAAAGTTTATTTTTAAATAATAAGACCCTTAATACTGTTAAAACTGCTCAAAAAAATGCATTAATTAAAACTTTAAAAAAACATAATATCCCTTTTAAAGAATTTAAAATAAAAAAAATTGATGAAACTGTCTTAGGAGAATTATTTTCATATTTTATTCTAGAAACAATAATTATTGGAAAATTAAATAAGATTAATCCTTATGATCAGCCAGCAGTAGAGGAAGTTAAAGTTATTACAAAAAAATTACTTAGTTAAAAACTCCAAATAATATTTTAGATCTCCCATATTGTTTTGTAATTACAATATCAATTATATTACTCAGGACATCACTGGAATTTTTTTCTCTATGTATGATAACAATATGTTCCTTTTTATGAATTTGATTTTTTTTTATTATATTTAGATTTTTAATAAAATTTACATCATTAAAAGGAGGATCTAAAAAAAAAATATTAAATATTTGTTTATTTTCTTCTCTAAAAATATTTTCAATTTTATTTTCGACAATTTTTGCGTAACTTAAAATAGACAGTTGATTTAAATTTTGTTTTAAAGTATTTAACGCATTTTTATCTTGTTCAACAAAGGTAACATTTTTTGCTCCTCTTGATATGCACTCTAGACCAAAAGAGCCAATACCAGAATAAAGATCTAAAACATTTGCATTTTCAATTTTTACATCGATTAATTTTGAATGTTTTAAAATATTAAAAATATTTTCTTTAACCAAATCTTTTAAAGGTCTTGTTGTGGAATTCTTGATAAAATTAATTGATTTTCCTTTTAAATTACCGCTAATAATTCGCATTTTTTTTTATTACTCTCCAACCAATATCTTTTCGGTAGAACCCATATTTCCAATCAAGTTCTTTAATTATTCTTATTATTCTCTTTCTTATATTAAGAAAATTTTTACCAGTTGTTGTTATATTTAAAACTCTTCCACCATTTGATAATATTTTTTTATTTTTCAATTTCGTTCCAGCATGAAAAATATAGTCCTTTTTAGTTAGATTTAATTTATCTATATTTTCTATTTCTTTATTTTTTTTATAACTTCCTGGGTAACCTTTTGAACATAAAACGATTGTCATACTTTTATCAGATTTCCACTCGATTTTTGTATTTTTTAATTTGTTAGAAACAGCATTAAAAATAATTTTTACTAAATCTGATTTTAATCTTGGCAATATTACTTGACATTCTGGGTCACCCATTCTTATATTATATTCGATTAAATAAGGTTCATTATTTTTAACCATCAGACCAGCATATAAAAAACCCTTGTAATTATTTTTTTTTGTTTTTAATGCTAATAAGGTTGGTTTTATAATTCTATTGATGATTTTTTTTTCGAGTAATTTATTCATTATTGGAGCTGGCGAAAAAGCTCCCATGCCACCAGTATTAGGACCTTTATCATTTTCTTTTACACGCTTATGATCTTGTGCTGAACCAAAAAATTTAAAGTTATTATTATCTACAATTAGAAAATAACTAACTTCTTCACCTTCTATAAATTCTTCTAAAACTAATTTTTTTGACGATTTAAACTTTCCATCAAATATTTCTTTTGAAATATTTATTACTTGCTTTTTAGTCCTGCAGATCACAACTCCTTTACCAGCAGCTAAACCATCCGCCTTAACAACTATTGGTAGCTTACAGTTTTTGATAAAATTAAATACATGTTTATTTTTGCTGCAGATTTGAAAATTTGCCGTTGGAATTTTATATTGTTTGCAAATTTTTTTCATAAAAGCTTTAGATCCCTCTAATTGAGATGCGTATTTATTGGGACCAAAAACTTTGACCTTATTTTTATTTAAAAAGTCCACTAAACCCTTTACTAAAGGCTCCTCAGGGCCAACTATGACCAAATCAATTTGAAAAAAATTAATTAAACTTAGAACTTTTTTAAAATTAAGTATATCAACATCAACATTTTTAGCGTATTTCGCTGTACCCGCGTTACCTGGAAAACATATAAGTTTTTTGACAATTTTTGACTCATGCATTTTTTGGCAAAGTGCATGCTCTCTTCCACCACTACCTATTAATCCAATATTCATATTACTTGATATATTGTATAATTTATAGATGAGTAAAAAAAAAGCTAAACTTATTTTTAAGCACAACTATTTTGAAATAGTTGAAGAAGGCGATCACGTATTATGCTCTATTTCAGGTAAAGAAATAAAGTTACAAAATTTAAATTATTGGAATGTTGAATTACAAGAAGCTTACTTTTCTCCCAAGGAGGTTAATGAGAGATTTAAAACTAAAAAAAAATAATTATTTTTATTTCCATCTATCATGTGTCCAAATCCATTGATTTGGATTTTTTGCAATCATTTTTTCGAGAACTCTATTTAACTCTTTTGTAAGCTCTAGTTTATTCTTAAAGTCATCAGAATTAATTTCTTTTTGGAACTCTATTTTAAATTTATTATCATTAATTCTCTCTATAAAAACAGGAATTATCCCTAGGTTATATTTGCTTGCAAGTTGGGCAGGTAATGAGGTTGTTTTTGCAGGTTTCTCAAAAAAGGTTACCTGCTCTCCCTCACTGACCCTTTGATCAATCATTAAAGCAATACTGTGACCATCTTTTATAAATTTAATTGCTTCTCTTACTCCATTAATACCTTTTTTAATTTGGTTTTCACAAACATAGTTCTTTCTTAAGAATTCCATAAAAGGATTAAGAAAAAAATTATTAAGAGGTCTATATATTGTAGCTAACTTGATATTTTTTTTTCTGATCTCCATCGACATAAGTTCAAAATTTGCAAAGTGACCGGATATAAAAATGACAGGTTTTTCTGTTTTTATAAGATTTGATAAGTTCCTTTCTCCACAAACTTGAACATGCGAACTTTGTTTTTTAAAATTTTTTAAAAAAACATATTCAATAAATGTCATTCCAAAATTTTTCCACATATTTTTTATAATACTATTTTTGGTGACATCTGACATAACGGGATCAAAAATATTAAGATTTTTTTTAATAATTTTTTTTGATTTAAAAAATGGCCCTATTAACAAAAAAAGAGAAGAAAATATTTTTCTACTTAATTTGATACCCAGAATAAAACCTATAAAAAAAAATAAATAAATTAAAATGGATTGTAAAAAATAATTAATTATTTTAATCATATATTTCACAAATTTTTTTAATTAATTTATCTTTATTTTTAATTTCTAGTACAACTTTTAAAAATTTTATTTTGTTATAATTGAAACTTTTTACTTTAAAATAATCCTTTTCAGTCATTATTATTTGATAATTTTTAGAAACAGACTCTTCGATAATATTATTAATTTCAATTTCAGTAAATTCGTAATGATCTGGAAAAATCATTTTTTTTTCAACGAGTAAATTATTTTTTTTTAGAAGATCAAAAAAATTATTTGGATTTCCTATTCCTGCTATTGCTAATAGTTTTTTACCTTTAAATTGCTCCATATTTATAGGCCTATAGTTAGAGTAAAATATTTCCAGGTCATTATTAATTTTAAGAATTTTTTTTTCAAAATTGATATCCCTATTACCATTTATTATTACGATATTTGCTAAATTTATAGAGTTTAAGTTTTCTCTAAGCGGTCCAGACGGTAAAACTAATCCGTTTCCAACAAGTTGAAGTTGATTAAAACATAATATGTTTAAATTTTTATTTATTTTATAATCTTGAAATCCATCGTCAAGAACCACAACATCAAAATTTGCTTTTTCTGCCTCTCTAATTCCATCAACTCTATTTTTGCAAAGAATTAAGTTATTAAAACTATTTTTTATTAATTTATGTTCATCAATGTGGTTTTTGTAAAATTTTCTTAAAATTACAGGATTTTTACCCATGTTTTTAAGTGCATTAGCTACATAAATTGCTGTCGGAGTTTTGCCGGTTCCCCCTAAGTAAATATTTCCAACACAAATTATCGGAATGTTAAATTTTATTTCTCTAGTAATTTTTTTTTTCAAAAAGATTATAATTAATACTATTAATGTAAAAGGAATTAATAAAAAAGAAATAAGACTATACTTTACATCCCAAAATTTTGGTTTATTTAATTTCATTTAATAAAAAATTATTAATAATTTTCATAGTATCAGTTAAAGTTTTTTGACCCAAACTATTAATTAAATTTGGAATTTGATTATCTTCTTTTGCAGGTGTTGATAAATCTTTAATTAAATTATTACATAATTCTGTGCTATTCATTATTTTTTTGGCTACGTTATTATTTTCTAATATTTTATAAATTTCTTTAAAATTATATACATAAGGTCCGTGGTAGATCTTGCATCCCAATTTAGCTGCATCAATTGGATTTTGACCACCAACATTTTCCAATTTTTTAATAATAGATTTTCCGATAAAAACACTCTTGGCGTATTTAAAATAATTTTGTAAAACTCCATAAGAATTAATTATTATTATTTCTTTATTATTAGATATGATCTCATTTTTATTTAATATTTGAGAACTTAAATTAAAAGACTCACATAAAGACTTAATATCTCGCACTCTATCTATATGCCTAGGTGCAATAATTGTAACTAGATCTTTGTACCTTTGTTTAAGTTCAATATGAGTCTTCAAGCAAAAGGCATCTTCACCTTTATGAGTACTAGCTGCAAACCAAAATCTTTTATTTAATAGAAATTTTTCATTTAAATTTTTTAAACTATCTCTATTTAAATTATTTATGAGTTTAATATTTCCACTATAAAAAACGTTTTTTACGTTAAATTGTAAAAGATAGTCTTTAGTCTCTAAGTTTGCCGTCAGACTTAGGCTGAATAAACCAAAAATTCTTTTTGCAGAACTAGAAAACATCATCCATCTTTTAAAAGTTTTAGAAGTAATTCTTGCATTAATTAATGCGATAGGAATTTTTTTATCATTTGCTTTTAATATTAAATTTGGCCAAATCTCTGAGTCCACTAGAAAAATTATATTTGGCTTCCATGAGTATAAAAATTTATCAATTATAAATCCCACATCAAAAGGAAAAAATCGATGATGAATATTATTAAATTTTTTGAACTCTTCTTCTACTAAATTACTAGAACTCAAAGTTACTGTTGTAATCAAGAATTCAATATCTTTATTTTTGTTCAACTCTTTTATAATTGGTAATATACTTTGAAATTCTCCTATGCTTGCTGCATGAAACCAAATTAATTTTGAATTTTTTTTTCTTATAACATTAAAATAAGATGGATAAATCTTTTCTTTGTATCTTTTTTTATGTTCTTTTTTTAAAATTTTTCTAAAAAAAATTAAAATTAATAATATTGGAAAAGATAAATTGGCTAAGACTCTATATATTAGAATCATCTTACTTTAATTGTTTTTCATACAAAGACTTATACTCTTTACATTCTTTAATTAAAAAATCATGGTTTCCTGAATTAATTATATTTCCATTTTTTAAAACAAAAATTTTATCAGCATTATGAATGGTTGATAATCTGTGGGCTATAACTAGTGTTGTCTTATTCTTAGTTAAATTCATAATAGCATTTTGAACTACTTCTTCCGATTCTGCGTCTAAAGAGGAAGTTGCTTCATCCAATAGAATTATAGGAGATTCTTTTAAAATGGCTCTGGCTATTGATAATCTTTGTTTTTGACCACCCGAGAGTCTTATTCCATTCTCACCAATCAAGGTATCATATCCTTTTGGCAAATCATTAATAAACTCATTAGCGGCTGCAAATTCACATGCTTTTTGTATTTCATCTTGAGTAGCGTTTTTTTTAGCATAACCTATGTTATTTTTTATTGTGTCATCAAATAAAATTACGTCTTGACTAACTAAAGACAGGTTTTTTCTTAATGACTTTAAAGAAATCTCTTTTGTGTTTTGATTATCAATTTTGATAGAACCTTCTTGAGGATCATAAAACCTTGGTAGCAGATTGATAACGGTACTTTTACCAGCACCACTATGGCCTACAAATGCGGTCATAGTATTTCCCTTTATATCAAAACTTATGTCTTTAATTGCTTTTTCCTCTGTGTTTTCGTACTTGAAACTCACATTATTAAATGAGATATCAGAATTTTTAATAATTAAATCCTTACTACTGGCATTATTTTTTATTTGAATTTCTTTATCAATAACACTTATAACTCTTTTAAATGCAGTAGCTCCTTGATTTGCCATCATATTAATCGTAGCTAGAGATCTTATGGGTTGGTACGCCAACATCATTGCCGCAAGAAAAGAAAAGAAATTATTCACTTCTAATTCTCCAGATGCAATAAGTTTTCCAGAAAAAAAAATAAATCCAGCAATCATAATACCAGTTAAAGTTTCCATGATCGGTGTCGCTCTTATAATTATACTTCCTATCTTTATATTTTTTTCAACTACATCATTAATTACATCATTTGCTTTAATGGATTCATTATCTTCTTTTTGGTAAATTCTTATAATTTTTGAGCCTTTGAAAATTTCTGATAAAAAAGTAACCAATCTTCCATTTGACTCTCCCGCTTGTCCTGTAGCTTTACCAATTCTTTTACCTAAAGACTTTGCAAAACCTCCAGCTAAAGGTATCATTAAAAGAGCAAATGTAGCTAATTTCCAGTTTTGATAAAACATCAAAGATACTAAAGCAATTACTGAAAAACTATCTTTCATTAAATTTAGAACTCCGGTACTTACTAAACCTTGTACTTGAGCAGTATCAAACATTATATTTGATATATATTTCCCAGAATGTCTATTTTCTAAAGTTTGGACATCAGATGTTAAAATATTTTTTGCAATTTTCTTTTTTAATTCACCGCCAACTTCTTCTCCAATTCTAATTATGATCATTCTGGCAGTGTATAAAGACAAACCTTTGCTAGAGAATGCCACAATAATCATTATGGGAATAAACCAAGCAAAAGTTCTATCCTGTTCAATAAATATTTTTTTTACTGCTGGATCTAATAGCCATGCAATTCCAGTCGTACTTCCAGCCACTATGATTGAAAGAATTAGTGCGATTAAAATCTTTTTGATGTGTTTTTTAATATATTGTTTAAACAATCTTAATAGTAATAATTTTAATTCTTGATATTTCATTTTTTAAAAGTTTGCTAAGAGGATTGTTATAAAAAGTAAAATTCCTGAAATATTATTAAATTTAAATGCATCAAGACAACTTTTAGCATTAGCAATATTCATTTTTTTTACTTGAAAAATTAAGCTCATACTAAAAAGCATTAAAAAAAGAGTGAAGACATTTAAATTTAGGTAATCATAAAATAAATTAAATAAAATTAAAAGAGATAAAAAATAGCAAATTGTAACAAACATTTTTATGTTCTTTTTAAATTTAATTGAAGTGGATTTAAGCCCTATTATTTCATCTTCTGACATATCTTGAGATCCATAAATTGTGTCATAGCCCAATGTCCAAAATATGGCCGCTAAATAAATTAGAAAAATA
>MDTG01294046.1_pt1 | contig 11645 bp, 10 predicted proteins | sample 811421 | NCBI WGS metagenome assembly MDTG01 (sample SAMN05326645, study PRJNA326480) | marine metagenome | isolation source: seawater | place: Pacific Ocean: South East | collected 2011
ATCTAATAAATAAGTCTTTGCGCCTGACGTAATGAAAATAAATCTTAACTCATCTTTAACATGATTAAGCACATTCAATATTTTTTCGTTACAATACACGCTCACCTCAGCATCTAATGAAGAACCAATTGTGCCATCACTGCGAAGTGCTTCTAGTTGTTTATTAACTTCATCACGAACTGAAATAATAGTTTCCCAACGAATTTTTCTTAATTCCGAATTGTCATCTTTTGCTTTTAGCTCATACCAGTCTTCCAGAAATACTGAAATTCCATGATCTCCTGGTATATATTTCCATATCTCATCAGCTGTGTAACTCATGATAGGGGCAAGCCATCTAATTAACATTTGAATTAGATGATACATAGCAGTTTGGGCTGAACGTCTTATCACGCTATTTTTTTGGGTTGTATATTGTCTATCTTTTATAATATCAAGATAAAATCCACCCATTTCTATAACACAAAACTGATGAAGTATTTGATATATCTGATGGAACTGATAATTATCATAAGCGTTAATAATTTGTTTTTGAACACGCGAAGCATGCTCACACACCCATTTATCTAAATCCAGCATCTCTGAAAAAGGGATACTATCTTTTTCTGGCTCAAAATCATTAAGATTGGAAAGTAAATACCTTGAAGTATTACGAATTCTTCGGTAAGCATCCGCAATTCTTTTTAAAATCTCATCAGACACACTCATTTCCGTTCGATAATCAGTTGCAGCTACCCATAAACGCAAAACATCGGCACCATACATATTCATAACTTTTTGTGGAGCAACAACATTACCTTTTGATTTAGACATTTTCATGCCATCCGCATCCACAGTAAACCCATGGGTCACCACACTATAGTAAGGTTTTTGATCGCCAGTCATTGCTATAGATGTAAGAAGCGAAGATTGAAACCACCCTCTGTGTTGATCAGAACCCTCGAGATATAGATCTGCTGGATAATTTAAACGATCATCACGATTTAGCACAGTCTCGTGCGTAACACCGGAATCAAACCAAACATCGAGTGTATCTGTGACTTTTATATAATCCTCGGAGTCAGAACCAATCAGCTCTGCGCTATCTATATCAAACCAAACATTAATTCCTTCCTTCTCTACTAAATTAGCAACATTCTCCATAATCTTTACTGTGTCTTTATGAAGTTCCTGTGTTTCACGATGAATAAAAATAGGTATAGGAACTCCCCAGGTACGCTGTCGCGATATACACCAGTCCGGACGATTTTCAATCATACTGAAGATGCGCTCCTGCCCCCAAGACGGCTCCCAACGGACTTCATTAATTGCGGCTAATGATTCAGATCTTAGCTGATTAGAATCCATGCTAATAAACCATTGAGGTGTCGAACGAAAAATAATTGGTGATTTGTGACGCCAGCAATGCGGATAACTGTGCTTAATAACTTCATGTTTTAATAATTTTTCATTTTTTTCAAGAACTGAAATAACAGAATCATTCGCTTTAAATACAAACATACCAGAAAATAATTCGGTGTCCTCAAAAAAACAACCATTATCAGCAACAGGATTATCAACAAGTAAATTATAATTTTGTCCAACGGTATAATCATCCTGACCATGGCCTGGTGCAATATGAACAACACCTGTTCCTGCTTCGAGCGTTACATGATTAGCCAATACAACGGGTACTATACGTTCATAAAAAGGGTGTTTAAGCTTTATACCTTCAAGCTCAGAGCCATTGCAATCATGCAGAATCTCCCAATCTGTAAATCCAAAACGTGACAAAACTGATTCGCACAACTCACTTGCAATAATCAATAGCTCATCATTAATATGTACAAATACATATTGGTTATCAGGATGAACTGCTACTGCCTGATTTGCAGGTAATGTCCATGGAGTAGTTGTCCAAATAACAAATGAAATTGAATTTACATTGTTTTCAATATTAAATTTTTTAAAAAATTGGCTAGATTCGTCAACAGTAAATCGAACATCAATTGCTGGGGATTGTTTATCATTGTACTCAACCTCAGCCTCTGCTAATGCTGAGCAACAATCAATACACCAATGTACAGGTTTAACGCCTTTTGCTAAATGTCCAGACGAAATTATTTTTCCGAGTGATCTTATTATGTTTGCCTCTGTTAAGTGATCCATAGTGAGATAAGGTTTTCCCCAATCAGCTAGCACACCAAGGCGTTTAAAATCCTCTCGTTGTTTATCAACTTGTTTCGATGCAAATTGACGACATGCATCTCGAAATTCTCTGGGATTAACTTTCACTCCTGCTTTTCCTATCTTCTTTTCAACCTGCAATTCAATTGGTAGCCCATGGCAATCCCAGCCAGGAATATATGGTGTATCAAAACCGCTAAATCCCTTCGATTTTATAATAATATCTTTGAGAATCTTATTAACAGCATGACCAATATGAATATCTCCATTGGCATAAGGAGGACCGTCATGCAAAATAAATTTTTTATTTTTTTTACGTTTCGTTCGTATTTTTTGGTACAGATCATTTTCTTCCCATGATTTGAGTATCTCTGGTTCACGCTGAGATAAATTTGCCTTCATAGGGAAAGCTGTATGTGGCAAATTTAATGTATCTTTATAGTTTGTCATTATTTATTATAATTTTATATTTTAGTTATTAATAACTCTCATTTTTTTAAAATATTGTCTTGTTTCATTTATATCTAATTTAATTTGTTTAAGCATTTCCTGTTCGCTAGTTATATGCTGATCATCACGGATCTTATTATGAAATTCGACTTGTATATGACGACCATATAAATCACCGTCAAAATCAAGTATATGAGCCTCGAGAAGAACCTCTATTCCACTATAAACAGGTTTTGTACCAACATAAATTACTGCATCGAGCTGCTTATTACCAATTCCACGAATGCGACCTGAAAAAATACCAGTTACAGGCGATAAATATCTATTTAATTTTATATTAACAGTTGGAAATCCTAATCTTTTACCGCGCTTATCCCCATGGATTACCCTGCCACTAATTACAAAAAATCTACCTAGATAACGGTTTGCAACTTCAATATTGCCTTCGGTGAGTAAATTACGAATTAATGTGCTACTTATTCGAAGCCCATTCTCTTCATATGTATTTGTTTTAAAAACCTCAAAATTCTTCTCCTTAGAAGTTTCTAATAAATATTCATAATTTCCCTCACGGTTTTTTGCAAAATGAAAATCATCTCCGACTATTAATTTTTTAATAGCTAAACTATTGATAAGTATGTCATCTACAAATTCTGAGGCTGATAGATTTGCTAATTCATCATTAAATTTTAAACAAACAACACGATCAATATTGTAACGTGAGAATTGATCTAATTTTTCTCGCAAACGCGCAAGTCTCGGCGGTGCTTTTTCTATATGAAAATACTCCATCGGCTGAGGTTCGAATATTACAACTGTCGATACTAAATTATTACTTTCAGAAATAGCTATTAACTGCTTTAGAACAATTTGATGACCTAAATGCACACCATCAAAATTACCAATTGTTGCTGCACAATTTTTATGTTTTTTTCGTAAATTTGATAATCCGTATATAAATTCCATATGAAAAGATTTAAGTTATATTTAATTAGTCTGGAATTTTTATATTACTTAATCGAAAGCCTGTTAACCATAAAAAACAAAAATAACATGCAATACTTGCTGTGACCCATATAAGTAAATTTGATATTCGTTGATAAACATCCCAACCAAACCAAACTGATTTATCATCCAATCCATATAATATTAGAATTATCATAGCTAATAGAGAAAATATAATTTTAATTATAAATCCTATCCATCTGCTTTCTGTTTTATAAACTTTTACTTCTTTTAATTTTAAAAATAACATTAATGCTTGTAAATAAGCCGACAAGGATGTTGCTAATGCAAGTCCAACATGCGCTAAATCTATACGATTAAATAAAAATACTAAGATAATGTTAAATATAATATTAGATATGACTGCAATTATTCCGATTTTCACTGGAGTTTTCGTATCTTGTCTTGAAAAAAATCCAGCTGACAAAACCTTTATTAAGACAAATGCAGGCAAGCCAATAGCATAAGCAATTAGACTATAACTGGTCATTAATACATCATATTCTGAAAATTCTTTATATTGAAATAAGGTAATTAACAGAGGTGGTGCTAGCATAGCCAAACCAATAGCTGCTGGTAACGAAATTAGAAAAATACATCGAATTGACCAATCAAGAGTATTTGAAAATTTTTCACTAGACCTTTGAGCATGCTTCTCTGACAAATGCGGTAGAACGGCGGTCGCTAATGCAATTCCAAATACACCTAAAGGAAACTCAACAAGTCGATCTGAAAAATATAACCATGAGATACTACCTGTAGTTAAAAATGAAGCAATCAATGTATCTATTAATAAATTTATTTGAACTATTGATACAGCGAATAATATTGGCATCATTAGTTTAAGGATGCGACTTACGCCATCACGATCACTGTTTAATGATGGACGTGGAAATTTTTTAATTCTCAACAAAAAAGGTGTTTGAAAGATTAATTGTACAATACCCGCAAAAAAAACAGCCCATGCGAGTGCCTTAACCGGTGTTTCCAATAATGGTGCTAACCAAATTGCACATATGATTAACGATAAATTTAATAAAACTGGAGTAAAAGCTGGTATAGCAAAGTTTCTATAAGTATTTAAAATGCTTCCAGCAAAAGCTGTTAGTGAAATAAAAAATATATATGGAAATGTAATTCTTAATAAATCACTTGCTAAAGTACTTTTGTCCGGATCATTCAAAAAACCAGGTGCAAATATCATAATTAAAATTGGACTTGCTAAAACACCAATTATTGTAATTACAAATAAAATTAATCCCAATGTAGCAGATGTCTGATCTATTAATTTTTGGACATCTTCATCTCCACGTTTTTCTTTATACTCGGAGAGTACAGGTACAAAAGCCTGTGAAAATCCACCCTCGGCAAATAGTCTTCGTAGAAAATTAGGAATTCTAAAAGAAACAATAAATACGTCGACCCCTAAACCGGGACCAAAAAGACTGCCAATGACAACATCACGTATGAGGCCAAAAACACGAGATATTGACGTCATAAAACCAATAACAAATGTTGATTTTAATAATTTAAAACTCATTTAGACTAACCTTTAGAAAACTTTGTACAGCTGAATACAATAAGTAGCATAACATAACCCATAGTAAAGGATTGACAAATTGCTCTAATATCAGCATGATGTCGCGCCTTGAAAAACAAATAAGGAGAATTAAGTGGCGAATATTGCATCAGCAAAAAAACGAGCACGGCAGTCAATCAAATTACGTCTTCATAATGCGAGCCAACGTTCAATGTTGCGTACTCACATTAAAAATGTTACCAACGCTATTGAGGCTAAGGATAAAAAGGCTGCTCAAAGCGCCTTTGATGCTGCTGTACCTGTAATCGACTCAATGGTCTCAAAAGGCATTATTCATAAAAATAAAGCAGCTAGGCATAAATCCCGTCTAAATAGTCATGTAAAATCTCTTTAAATTTTACACGCAAATAAAAACTTAAATTAATATCATATTATCCCTATGGATAAGCTCGTCCTCATCTTTACAATCTAATAATTCTCCAATTTCCTCGCTAGATTTACCCATTATTGATGTAGCTTGTATAGAATCATAATTGGATAAACCTCTTGCGATTTCTTTACCGTCTAGATCAATACAAGAAATGATTTCGCCGCGCTTAAATTCTCCTGTAATAGATTTTACTCCAATAGGTAGCAAACTTTTTCCACTTTTTATTATTGCAGTTACGGCTCCACTATCAATAGTAACACTACCCTTTAAATATGCTTGATTTGCTAACCATTGTTTTTTTGCTTGCAATGTATCTTCTGATGTTGTTAACAGTGTTCCTACTTTTTCGGAATTAGCAATTTTTAATAAGATCGATGATTCATTACCTGACGCAATAATTGTCTGAGTATTTGACTTTGACGCTATAGAAGCAGCTTTTAATTTTGTAAGCATTCCACCACGACCGTAGTTACTACTATCGCCTGCATATTTTTCCAGAGATTCATCATCAGCTTTAGCTTGCTCAATTAATTCTGCCGAACTGTCTTTACGAGGATCTGATGTGTAAAGTCCATTTTGATCTGTTAATAAAACAAGTAACTCAGCATCTATTAAATTTGCTACTAAGCCCGCTAGCGTGTCATTATCTCCAAATCTAATCTCATCTGTAGCAACAGTATCATTCTCATTAACAATTGGAACGACTCCAAGTTGAAGCAATGTATTTAAACTAGTTCTTGCATTAAGGTAACGTGTACGATTCGATATATCGTCGTGAGTTAGCAAAACTTGGGCTGTTTGTTTGTTATATTTTTGAAAACAAGTTTCGTATGCTTGAATTAAGCCCATTTGACCAACTGCTGCGGCAGCTTGCAACTTATGTATTATATTTGGTCTATTCTTCCAGTTTAATCTAGTAAGTCCTTCAGCAACAGCGCCCGAGGAGACAATAACTACATCGATACCTCGTTCCCTTAGAGTAGAAATTTGATTCACCCAGTTATCAAGATTGTCATGTTTTAACCCGCAACCATTATCTGTAATCAATGCGCTGCCAATTTTGATTACCCAGCGTTTTGTTGATTTAATAGTCTCTCTTTCTTTACTCATTTTTTTCTTTCCGTTTAAGCATCCAATTATTTATTCTATATATTAATTCTTGACATCCATCACTCGATATAGCTGATATAACAAATATTTTTATTTTATCCTCTAATTTATTTTTTAAAAAGGATATTAACATTTCATTATCTTCCTTTGATGTTAAATCTGATTTATTTAGCACCAACCAATTTTCTTTATTAGATAATTTTTCATCATAGCGTTCTAATTCGATTCTAATTTTTTTTATGTCCTCGTAGACCTTACTTTTTTCCTGAAAAATATCTACAATATGCAAGAGAAGATTTGTTCTACTCAAATGTTTTAAAAACTCAATGCCTAGTCCAGCACCATCAGCAGCGCCTTCAATCAGACCTGGTATATCAGCAATAACAAAACTTTCATCATCTACCCTTACAACACCAAGGCTAGGATACATCGTCGTAAAAGGGTAATCTGCTACTTTTGGTGTAGCTTCTGATACAGCTCTTAGCAAACTAGATTTCCCAGCATTAGGCATACCTAGTAATCCGACATCCGCTAAAATCTGTAACTCCAAACGCAAATCACGTACCTCACCTGATGTTCCTTGAGTTGTTTTTCTTGGGCTTCGATTAGTGCTGCTTTTAAACCTAATATTACCTAATCCATGAAAACCACCTTGAGCAACTAAGAGCTTACTATTCTTCTCTGATAGGTCTCCAATTAATTCATCAGTTTCAATATTGTAAACAAGTGTGCCGAGAGGTACTCTAATGTAAAGATCGTCAGCTTTTTTACCAAAACGATCTCTCCCCATTCCAGGTTGACCATTTTTTGCTCGATAAAGACGATCATGTCGAAAATCAACCAAAGTATTTAATCCTTCATCAACAATCAGATATATACTTCCGCCATCGCCGCCATCGCCGCCATCAGGACCACCTTTAGGGATGAATTTCTCACGACGAAAACTTAAGCAACCATCGCCGCCATTGCCTGCCTCCACCCTTATTAATGCTTGATCGACAAATTTCATAACTAAAACAGCCTTTTTTATTTAATACATATACAAACATCTTAAACCAATAAAAACAATCTAATAGAAAATTTAATACAAACATAAAAAAACCCCGCCAAAGGCGGGGTTTGAATTTTAAATTGCATTTGGATGTTCAGCCCGCTATAACATCGACAAACGTCCGATTTTTAGGTCCTCTTCTATTAAATTCAACTTTTCCTGCAGAAGTTGCGAAAAGTGTATGATCATGTCCTAAACCCACATTAACTCCGGCATGCCATCTCGTTCCTCTTTGCCGAATAATGATATTACCTGCCTTGACTATTTCACCGCCATACTTCTTCACGCCAAGACGCTTTGATTGTGAGTCTCTACCATTTCTTGTGCTTCCACCTGCTTTTTTGTGTGCCATTTCTAAACTCCAGCCTTAATTTGCAGCAATATTCGTTATTTTAATTTCTGTATAAGCCTGACGGTGCCCCATTTGTTTTCGATGGTGCTTGCGACGACGGAATTTGATAATTTTTATTTTAGGACCTCTGCCATGGCTTTCAATCTTAGCATTTACATGAGCATCCTTTACTGTAGGCGTGCCTACTGTAACTTTATCGCCATCAATAATCATAAGTACATCACTTATTTTTATGCTTTTACCGGCTTCTTTATCAAGTTTTTCAACCTTAAGCTTATCGCCCTTCTCTACCTTGTACTGCTTGCCACCGGACCTAATCACCGCATGCATCTAAATTTCTCCAACTTCTATAAAAACTTTAATTTATGAGGAGGCAGATTCTAAGAAATTCATCAGGTGGTGACAAGGCAAGAATGCTAAAATCATGTATATTTGACAAAAAAAAGGTGAATTTAGCTATATTACCTAATTATTTAAATAAAATTCCAATGTATAAAGAACAAATCAGCGAAGATAAAAATGTCTTTCAAAAAGACGTTAATTCAATAATTGTAGATATTTCTCCAATTCAAAGACTAATTGCTGATGAAATGGCACGAGTTAATACCTTTATTGAGGAAAATCTAGCATCTGACGTATCTCTAATTAACCAGCTTGGTCAATATATTGTAAATAGCGGAGGTAAACGCCTTAGACCAGCTCTAGTTATATTAAGCTCTAAAGTTCTAGGTTATGAGGGGGATAAACATATCAATCTTGCAGCAATTATTGAGCTGATTCACACAGCAACTCTCTTACATGATGATGTAGTGGATGCTTCATTATTGAGACGAGGTCATCAAACTGCTAATCAACGTTGGGGAAATGAAGCGAGTGTTCTTGTCGGTGATTTTGTTTACTCGCGTGCTTTTCAAATGATGGTTGATATTAATTCTCTTAGTATCATGCGAGTTTTATCTGAAGCTACGAATACTATTGCTGAAGGTGAAGTTCAACAATTAATTTATCGTCATAGACCGGAAACAAGTGAAGAAAATTATCTAGATGTCATTCGTAACAAAACAGCAAAACTATTTGAGGCTGCTGCAAGACTAGGATCAATAATATCAAAAAAAACAAAAGATGATGAAAGTGCAATGGCGAATTATGGGCGACACTTGGGAACTGCATTTCAATTAATAGATGATGTGCTTGATTATAGTTCTTCTGAAATTGAATTAGGAAAAAGCATAGGTGATGATTTGTCTCAAGGTAATCCAACATTACCATTGCTATACGCTATGTGGAATAGCACGAAAGATGAAGAAAAAATAATACGTAACTCAATATCAAATGGAAGTCTGGAAAATATAGAATTAATAAAAGATACAATAAACTCAACAGGGGCAATTTCATACACTATTGAGATTGCTAAACGGGAATCAGAATTAGCTATGAATGCGTTAGATAAACTTCCGCAGTCGGAATATTTAGATGCGTTGTATATGTTAGCTAAATTTTCAGTCGATAGACAAAACTAGTAAAGCTAGGTCTTATAACCTCTTGCTCTTTCAAATAGATCTGTTATCCAATAAACCTGTGCGCCTATTGCAGCGAATGGGAGTAATATATATATTAAATTGAACAACGTTAGTATAAAAACAATAAAGCAAAAATCAGCACGACTCAATTTATGGAATATATATATCAGCCAATCAATTTTATTTTCAGGTATCTTTTTTTGTTTGGCTTGTTGTTCTCTAGTGACTGAATTTGATTCGTTTCTAGCGTGGTAACGTAAATCTATAATGTAATCAATAAATGCTCCGGATGCCGCAATAATACCCAAAAAAAACCAAAAACTATGACCGCTCACTTCACTAACGCCATACCCGAGTGATATAAAGAAAAATGCATCGACAACCCAATCAACAATGTCATCAAATTTTGCACCAAACTCAGATGACATGTCTTTTATTCGAGCAATTTCACCGTCACAGTTATCTAGCACATAACTAATGATGAAGAATAAAGCTCCAACTATTTGAAGATAATATGAGCCAATGATAAAACAGAATCCACATAACAAACCAAATATTAGTGATAAGAGTGTTATTTGGTTGGGTGTGATGGAGGTTTTTAACAAAAAAGGGGTTAGTCGATAAGATAAGTGCCTAACTAAAGGGAATATCTGGGTAGGATATTTTTTTATTTTAGTGTTCATGATAATTAACTATGTTTTATCAATTATATAGTATCATTTTGTCTCGCTTGCTATTCTAAGTGTTAGTTGATAAAAATAAAACGGTAATTTACAAGCATCTTTCCTATTATATAAAACATGATTAGAACACTATCATTCATTGGTTTAGTACTTGGTCTTTTCGTACTTACCTTGCTTATTTTTTGGCAAGGATTTGATGAAATTCTAGATTTATTATCTAAATCTGGTTTGTTATTGCTCTCTCTGCCGATAGTTTGGCTACCTAGTTTTGTTGTTGCTGTAATATCGTGGTATTACTTATTTCCAAAAAAGATAATCCCTCCCTTTAAAGAATTATTTTTGTCATTGTGGATAGGAAGAGCCATAAATACTATTTTACCTGTTGCAACGATAGGCGGAGAAATTGCGAAAGCACGTCTATTAATTTTATGGGGAAGACCAGCAAAAAATGTATGTGCGTCTGTACTTGTAGATAAAACCGTACAAGCATTAGCACTAATACCATGGGCGATTATTGGTACTGCCTTATTAATTTTTCTTGCAATTGATAATGAATTAGCAATGTACATAATGTTGGGTACTTTTTTACTAGGATTAGGTATAGCTGGCTTTATATTTGTCCAACGGGCAGGAATATTTAGTTTTTTCGCAAACATTATTGGTAAGTACAATAACACGACAGACTGGGGTGAAATAACACTTAAAGCAACCGATATAGATCTGCTTGTTAAAGACATTTATAATGATAAAAAAAGATTTTTTGTATCTATTCTGTGGCGAACTCTAGGATTGATTTTGCAGACATCGGAGGTCTGGTTGGCTTGTTATCTACTTGGCCACCCAATTAGTTTGTTTGAAGCTTTGATGCTTAAAAGCTTAACTTCTATCATAACCGACCTAGCATTTATAATACCTAATGGTTACGGTGTCCAAGAAGGTGGTTATCTTATGCTGGGAGTTTTAATTGGTTTAACACCAGAATTTTCTCTTGCCCTGTCTTTAGCAACCCGAATAAGAGAAATAATAATAGATCTTCCTGGATTGCTTTATTGGCAATACATAGAAATGAATTACCTACGAAAAAGCGAATAATTTGCTGTTTCTTAAATTGAGATAATTGGTATAATTAACAGGAATTTGCATAAATTAGTTAAAATCAATTACTATGGTATCTTATACATGTAATAACTTACTAATAGTTATTGGTGCAAATACAAACACATCTAATTTTTCAAATGGTGTTAAAAAAGTAAAATTGACGTATGCAAATTGATTTTCTCAATATATTGTTAATGGCATCAATATCACTTTGGATCTTCTCCTTAGGATATCTATTCG
>MDTG01445076.1_pt1 | contig 11645 bp, 11 predicted proteins | sample 811421 | NCBI WGS metagenome assembly MDTG01 (sample SAMN05326645, study PRJNA326480) | marine metagenome | isolation source: seawater | place: Pacific Ocean: South East | collected 2011
ATAAATGAACGCATAGACACAGGAAAATTTTTCCTTCAGGTGTTTGGTCAGCCAAACATACGAAAAAAAGCCTCTCCATTCCGGTATTTTACCTAAGAAAAAAGGTACTATGAGTTTTCTACCACGATGGAAAGGCACTTGTGCGAGGGTATAGCCTTGACTCTCGCCAAATTTTTTAAAATTAGAGTCGGTATAGATTACTTTATGTGGAGTTTCCTTAAACATGCACGACAAGGTGACACCGAAACCATTAGGGGAGTATGGTGGGGTTTCAGTTACTAACAGCAATGGTAATTGTGGCACCATGAAAACCTTAGGTGCGACCCCTTTGGGCTTTAACAATTTGATGGATGGTGTCGCTCAAGGAATGATGCAAATTAAACTCTGGATAATGGGATTTGATTTTACTCAAGTCGCTGTAATAGCAAATATGATCTCCAATTCGATTATCCTCCAAATACTCGTATTTTTGTGAGCGGCCAGAATGGCCCTCGCAAATTGTGAAGGCCTCGAGAATGGAGCAGCTATTGTCTTTGCCGCCACCTAGGTTGTAAACCTCTCCGGAGCGAGGAGAATCTACAAATAAGCTGATAAACTGAGCGACATCTTCTGAGTGTATATTATCACGAACCTGCTTGCCTTTGTAACCAAAGATTTTGTAGTTTTTTTTATCTAGGTTACATTTTACAAGGTAGCTAAGAAAGCCATGAAGTTCCACTCCAGAATGAGAGGGGCCTGTGAGACACCCTCCCCTTAAGCAACAGGTAGGCATGCCAAAATAACGACCGTACTCTTGCACCATTACGTCGGCTGCAACTTTGGAGGCACCGAATAAGGAGTGCTTGGATTGATCAATGGAAAAGGATTCGGCAATACCGTTTTCAAAAGCGGAGTCCGCATAATCCCAACGCGTATCCAGCTCTTTTAGTTTTATTTGATTTGGGCCGTCTCCGTAGACCTTGTTCGTAGACATATGAACGAAGGGGGAATCAAGGCAAAATTGACGGGCGGCCTCGAGTAAGTTAAGGGTGCCGACGGCGTTTACATCGAAATCGTCAAAGGGGATGGACGCCGCCTTGTCGTGGGACGGCTGTGCGGCGGTATGTACGATGGCATCTGGTTTTATAGTCTTGATAATATCAAGAACTTTAGATCGATCTCGAATGTCCAGTTCGTGATGAGTGAAGTCGTTAAGGTTGTCCCTTAATTCCTTCTGTCTCCATGAGGTGTCCCCCGGCGGACCGAAAAACTCCATTCTTTGGTTGTTGTCGATGCCGTGAATGCTATGCCCTGAGACCGAAAAGTAGGTGCATACCTCCGAACCGATTAAGCCAAAAGATCCAGTAACAAGAATTCTCATGAGATTAATTAATAGGTGGGTTCGAATGATTCCTTAATATATCGTAATAATATTCTCGGTATTTTGAAATCATTCTTTCAGCGGAAAAGTAATTTACAGCAAGATTACGGCAGTCATTTCGCATTTGCTCGTAGTTGCAATTCGAAACTCTTTTCAGAATTGTCTCAGCTACTTCCGAAGGTTTAGAGGATTTTAAAAACCAACCAGTTTTGTCTTTTTGGATTTGTTCGGGTATTCCGCAAACGGGATTAACTAAAACCGGGATTCCACATGATTGAGCCTCCAACACGGTATTCGGGAAAGTATCAGCCTTTGCCATGTGAAGGTAGTAGTCAGAGCAGTTGTATAATTCATTTAAAACTCGAACTTCATTTACATGTTCAAAGAATCGGCAGCTGAAATTGGGACTTTCAATCAGTTTGCCCTGTTCACCTATGCAGAGAAAGAGAACTTTCTGATCCATCAATTTTGCCAAATTTTGCAAAGAATCAAGCATGAGCGAAAAGTTCTTCCATGGATTTGAGACAATTTTATTTCCCACAAAAGAAAATATGAGTGAATTTTGACAAAGCCCATATTTTCGACGAAGAGCCTCCTTCCCCCCAATCGGGAAGAATTCATCTGTCTTTACCCCATTGGTAATTACGCGAATTTCCCGAAAGCTATTTCCTACTTTAGACCTTAGGAATTTTTGCCTAAGCCATTCGCATGGGGTTGCAAGATATGGTTTTGAAGAAGACAAAATCTTGTTTTTTACTTTCAGATTGAGCCGAGTATTATCTCTTTGGATTGAAGGAGGAATCAGTAAGTCAGGACAGTTGCCACAACCAGTTTCAAACCGATTGCAGTCAAATGGATGGGCACAATGTCCAGTCATTAACCAACAATCATGAGCAGTAAATAAAAGGGGATGTTTAGAAGAAATTTTCTTAAGAGACCTAAGGTCGAAAAAGTCTGGAAATAGGTTGTGTGCGTGAACTAGGATTGGATCTTGGAAGAAATACCGTGAGGGATCGGAAGTACCTGGGAAACAGAAATCTTCCTTACCTTTAAAAATGTTCCAACTCCGGATTGGCTCAGATAAGTGATCGGTAAGCAATCCTAGCAGTTTAGGAAGCAATGGAATTTTTCTGTTGAGGGAAAACTCTAGTAGCAGTTTGCAAAGTCGGTGAAATCGATTACGGAAACTTTCATTATCGATTTTAATTATACCTTTTAGAGAATTGCTTTCGTAACGATTATACAAAAAAGAACCTCGAAACGATTGCTGCAGCAGAGAACATACTCTGCCTGCTCCTCCGCCCGAGGCGGTGTAATTCAAAAAGGCAATATTGGTCAGTTCCATAAATTATTTAGAAAGGAACCAAACTCTTTGCCTGTTAAGTTGCGGATTAGAATTCTCGGTATTTCAAGTAGATTGGTATTGTTGTTGCAGATACCAAATTGATTAATAAAAACCGCATCGATTTTTTCGGATTCAAATACTTGACCCAAATCGTTCCGGCAATCTCTCGAACCTCCAAAAGGATAGGAAAATGGAAAGCATTTCTCAGCCAATACTTCTTTAAGTTTGCCAACGCATGATCTTACTTCATCGACAGCAGTATTGCTGTTTATTCTGCCAAGAGAATAATGGTTTTCGGTATGTGCTCCTATGTTGATTAGGTCCGATGAGTTCATGCTTGCTAGTTCTTCAAAATTCATGGAACGGTAGCCCTCTCTAGGAGGGCAGGATTTGCCAATTTCGGACAAAAGAATCGAGCGATCGCACGAGTTCAAGGTCTTCAAACTTTCCTGCAAGTTGAGATAACGGTTTAGCGTTGTGTCTCTTTGCGAAGACTGGGCGTTCCAATCAATGTATTTTTTATCCTGTGCCAAAAAAATATTTTCAAGCATGTCCCACCAAAATTCCTCATTATTTCCTATATTACAGGTACAAACAAAAATGGTAGCCGGTATATTGTGTTTTTTAAGGAGGGGAAAAGCTTCGATGAAATTATCGAGATAGCCATCGTCAAAAGTCAGGCAAACCGAGCGATTCGTAATAGTTTTTTCTCTGAGTCTTTGAACAAGGGTTGGGTAGGGTATGACCTCATAGTTTTCCTTAAGGAATATCAGGTGCTGTTCAAAGTTTTCCGGTGTTACAGACAAAAGTTGGGCATCGATTAAGGGATTGAATACTCTGTGATAAAGAAGTACTGCACATCCTTTTCTGCTAGAATTAACAGCGTCATTGAACCTCAAAATTTTTTTGAGAAGCCAAGATCCTGAGCTCATGTTTTTTTACCGACCACAGTTAGGGTAACCGGGTAGTCTCTGTCGATGAATTCAAGTTCCTGCTTAGAAAGTTTTTCAGAGGGAACTCCTTGGATAAAGCATGTTGCACTTAGGCAGTTACCAAAAGAATCAACCTTTATCTGGTTTTCTGAGAATGCTTGTCCAAAAAGTTTGTTTAATGAAAGATCAGTAAATCGCCAATAATCCCCCCACCTATCCATGTCGAAGCGCGAAATCTGACTAATGCAGGGATTTGTTGCCAGAACATATCCGTTTGGCTTTAGCATCTTATAAACATTCGAAATTGCGGCACTAAGATCGAAGATGAATGGAAGAGTTTGAGTCATGATGACGCAATCGAATGAATTCTCGGGAATGCCAATTCCGCTTTCCAAATCTCCTTGGATGCATCCTTCTTTTTCAACAACATTTAAGATAGTCAGATGGAAATCTGAGCAGGCAAATTTCGAGGTATAACTATCTTCACCAATTTCTAAAATCTCTCCTTTAATAAGTTGCCGGTGTTTATGGAGAAATTTTTCAATGTAATACCTATCCACAGGCGTACCTAAGTTAAATCCAAAATCACGATCAACTGGTTTAAGTGACCGGATAGAACCAAACCTAATTTTTTTTATTAGCACATAGGTTCGTAGGAGTGGGAGAACCCTTTTAATTTTGCCAAGCATGTATATTCACCTGAAGATCCATTTCTTGATTGGATGCAAAAGAAAAAGGCATTCTTCTGGGCGTCGCCGATTCGAGAAAGTAGCGGAATCCACCTTCTTCAAGTATTTTCAGGATTTTACTAAGCTGCTGTAACTTATTCTTGAATGAATGATATTCAATAAAGAGTTTCTGGACATTATATAATTTGTCCTTACAAGAGCGAAGAACTTCAAGTTCATTTCCCTCTATGTCTATTTTTAATAAATCCACTTTTCTTTCGAGAAAAGGAACAAGTGAAACAGCCTCAACGGATTGGCTTGTTGGTGTAGGCGATATTTTGCCTCCATCAGCTCCGTCCGCCAAAAAGAAAAGCTTTTCATTCGAATTCCAAACTGCCTTAGGTACAACTTCTACATTGTTAATTGAATTAGATTTCAAGTTCTGATTCAGGAAATGTAATAGCACAGGATCGGGTTCAAATGCCAAGATCTTGGAAGCAGGGAATAGGAGTTTGAAATATAGGACGCTAAGTCCAATGTTGCTTCCGCAGTCTATGATATAGGGAACCTCTTCTTCGGATTTGAAAAAGTAGCTCTCCTTGTTCCAAATTTCCTCGCGCATCGAAAGAAAGGATTCGGAGTCAGGGAAAAAAACTTTAAATCGATCAAGCTTTGCATGATACTTACTGAATCTAGGTAAGGAACGGATAAGGTTTTCTTCTTTAAGATCACGTTTGTAGATCGATTTTATGGAATTAATAAAACTATCTTTAAAAACCCTTCGAATTATAGAAGATCCAATCAATTGAATACTTTCTGGCGAAATTTTCCAATTAACATGCGCAAGGGGGAAACATATAAATTACATAAGTTTTTCAGGGCACTAAGAGATATATCATAGATCAAAAACCAACATCCAAAGAGCAGTCGAGGAATCGCGAGAACCGAATAAACATTAGACTTTTTCAATGCAGTGGGGGAAAAATCGTGAAAGTTGATTTTGTGATCAATTAAACCCCAACTGGGTTGATTTACAGTGTAACTAAGGTTTTCGGTCAATACAGGGTTTTTCTTTCTAGGAGTGGCAGTGCCGTTGCGGTCCTTGTATTCAGTAAGGTTTGAGTAGTGTTCCAGATGATAAAAATTGTATCCAACATATTTACTAAATTCGACGACTTGGTGCTTTTGTCCGAGGCGCAATGCTAAATCTCCTTCCATCCATCCCCAGTAAATTAGGTTTTCGTCATATCCTTGGGTTGCCATCCAGATATCTCGGTGAAACATCATGATGCCCACGGGACTCCACCAGAATTCTCTGCCCCAGTCTTTTGCTGATTCTACTTTTAAAAAATTGGAAAAGAACTTAATGAATACGGAAATTAGGGGTAGGGGAAGCGAAAGTCTACTTATGCGGTAAGGAACACTTTTCCTCTCAACAAAAAGAAAAGAATCATTTAAATCCAATTCTTCCGAAGGATTGGATTTGTGGAATTGCTCGAACTTATGGAAGAAATCTGTTCCTACAACGGTATCGTTATCAATTCTTCCAATGTATTCTCCACTTGCTCTATTAGCAGCAGCGTTAAGGGCAATGACTTCTGGGAATTTACTGTCTTTTTGCTCAACTTGAGCAATATCAGGAGGAACATGAACGAATTTAACTCTACCTTTTGCTTCAGGATCTAAATTAAGCACATCTGATAGAGGAACCTCGCTGCCCCAGTCAGAAACGATAATCTCAAGTTTATCTAAAAAATTGGCATCCTTAGCATTAAGCAAAGCAAGGTTAATCGAAGTCTCTAGACGCCAACGGGAATTCCCCATATATGAGTCATTACGAGAACAAAGAATTAAAGATAAGAGAATTTGATTATTCATTAAAAAATCTAAAGTCAATGATTAGGTTTCAGTCTTTTCAGGAATGGATTAAAAAATTTAGAGAATTCGAATTCATTAGAGAAGCACTTTAGGGCATTTGAACTGTAGAAATTGTAATTCTCATTTATTTTTGCAATTAATGATGGGATCTCTTTATATTCATTGAATACCAAACCGCATTCGTATTTTTCAATTAGTTCCTTAAGGTCAGGTAAATTAGAACAAATGACTGGTTTCCCGAAGGCAAGATAGTCAGCAAGCTTACCAGAAGCTTTTGCAATGTTTTTCCATGAAACACCGTATTTCTCTGGTTTGTAAACAACGATACCGAAATCGCAAGAAGCAATCAGGTCGCCGAGCTGTTCGTAAGGAACGGGGTTGAGGGATAAATGTAGAGAATCTGATTTTATGTCAAAAATATTTTTTATATATTCATCATTTATATCTCTTTTAGCTCTTTCATGAAAAACTAATTGGATATCTTTTTTCCAATCTAAAGTTGACTTTGCTAGATTGTAAGAATCCATCACATCATGTACCCAACCAAGATGTAACAAAATAGTACTTTCTTTTGTAATTCTAAAAGAATCGTTGAAGTAATTCTTTCTTTTAATATTGTTGGTATATAGTCGAGAATGAGGAATGAAAAAGGAGTCAATTTGGTCTGTGCTTATTTTTTTTATGTTATTAATAAGAGCTAGCCTTTCTTCCGATTGCGAGATAACAGAAGTTACATCTCTCAAAGCGAAAAATTCTATCTTTTCCAACACTCTATCCAGCAAATCAATCTGATTGTATGATGAGATTTCAAGAGACCAAAATATAAGATCAAATCTCTTCTTAAGTATAGTTTTATAGATATATGCACCAATTAATGTGTTTGAGTCAATGCATATTAAGTAACTACCGCTAATTATCGATTTATTTCTTCGTAGTAAGAGTAAAATCCATAGAATATCTTTAACTTTATAATAATTTTTACGTAAGCTCAATAAATTATACTTTACGCTAAAATATAGATTGATTTTAAGCCTATTAATTATCTTTTCTATATAACTAATGATCAAAGATGGTTTTCCTTCATTGATTTCATATGACCTGTTTATTTTATCAGGTCGCTTTATTAATCTATAGTTCACTTTTCTCAACTTAGGATAATCTGGAAAACTCGATTTAAAAAAGAATCCAAGGAAGTTAGCATTTATTTTATCGTTATCTATTATTGATAAAGCATTAATTAAGCTAGGATAGCATCCTAGATAGTCTTCAGCGAAGAGAAAGTTTATTATTTTTCTTTTATGCATTAAAAGAATCAGTTCATTTTAATTAAATATTTTTGATTATATTAGCTATCTTATCAATTAAAATTTCGTCTAGGTTTAAACCACTCGGGAGATATAAACCGTACTTGGTAATCATTTCTGAATTGGGGTATTTTTTTTCTTTATCACATGCATTTTGTAGAGCTGGTTGCAAATGCATCGGGTAAAAGAATGGTCTTGTACCAATTCCCTGTTCAGTAAGTTTTTTCATCCACCACTTGGCATCCCTTGATTCATCTTTTGAGATAACGCTAAATACCCAATAAATATTGTCGCAATAATCGGTTCGAGTTAAGGGTAGAGTAAAGAAGTCACACTTTTCAAGGTGTCGCTGATACATTCTGCCAATCTCCATTTTCTTCTCTATGGTTTGTGGGAGCTTTTCGAGTTGGGCCACTCCGACTGCGGCTTGTAGATTGCTCATGCGAAAGTTCCACCCAAGATTTTGATGCACAAAACGATCCGTCTTTCCAAAACAAAGATTTCTGAGTCCCTTACACCTCTCGGCCAATTCATCATCATTCACTAAGACCATACCCCCTTCTCCGGTAGTGATATGTTTGTTTGGATAAAAGCTCAATGTACTTATGTCTCCAAAGCTTCCACATGGCCTTTCCTTGTAGGTTTGCCCAATCACCTCTGCCGCATCCTCAATCACATTCAACTTATATTTTTGGGCAATTTTGAGGAGCGGTTCCATATCTACGGTAATTCCGTAAATATGCACAGCCATGATTGCTTTGGTTCGTTCCGTGATAAGTGATTCGATATCTTCCACCTTCATGTTCCACGTATGTTGATCGGCATCCACATAGATTGGGGTTGCACCAGCACGAACAACGGCCAGTGCACATGAGATAATGGTAAAGGTTGGCATGATAACCTCATCTCCTGCACCTATTCCGATCGCTTTAACGGCCAATTCAAGAGCCGCACTGCCATTACTGACGGCGAATGCATGTTCCCTGTTACACAAATGAGCCATTCCGTTTTCCAGCTTGTCGATGAATGGACCTTCGGAAGAAATCCAACCCGTATCAATACACTCCTGGAGGTATTTTTTTTCGTTGCCGCTTAGCTCAGGCTCGTTTACTGGTATGAAGTTTCTCAGATAAGAATTAGTTCTTTTGTAAAACTGTGCAAACGCCCCATGTATCTTTGCTTGGCGTATGGCTAGTCATCCATTCTTCGGAGTGTAATTGGGTGAACCCGGTTTGATTAGCAAATTCTACGATTTCTTCGGTTTCAAACGACCGCATTTCGTGAGTTTCTTTAATCTCGGAAATGTTGTTAGTTTTTAACTCTGATACAAAAGTTTGGTAGTTTACCTTTACGATGTTTTGCTCCCGAAGACATTCGGGTTCAGCAATTCGGGTAATAGCGAGTTGTTGGTTTTTAAATCGTTTTACTCGAAGGGTAGGGCCTATTTCCCAGACAGCCGGAGCATACCAATAATCAAAGATGAATACTCCGCCAGGTCTCAATTGTCTGTGGGCATTCTTGAGCATCGCGGTAGCCTCCTCGCTGGAAGTTTGGTAACTTAGTACATGGAAGAGGGAAATAACTGTGTCAAAGTCATCGCCTAGGAATGATGTGGTGCAATCACCTTGGGTGCATGAGAATTTGCGATTTTGATCGTTTCCTTGGATCGATGATAGTCCGAGATCGATCATGTTCTGGCTTTTTTCGATACCGCTTACTTCAAAGCCTTCATCGGCCAATATTCTGCCATGCATTCCACTGCCCGCACCAAATTCCAAAATCTTTTTGGTCTCGGGATTGTATTTCCTAATTAAAGAAATGATGTATCCTGCTTCCGCTCGGTAGTCTTTGTCTTGGTAGAGCAAATCGTAGTACTTTGCGTATTTTTCAAAAGGCATCAGGCGGAGTTAAATTTGATTTTGTCTTCATCGCCCGCATAGGGGCCCTGTTTTACCTCGAACATTTCTAGATCCTCGAGTACTTTGAATCCATGTCCACCTTTTATGAGCAGGATTACATCCCCAGACTCAAGAACTCTGCTCTCTAGGTATTTTTGATCATTTGAATAGAAATCAACTTGAAGTTTACCTTTTCGAATAAAAAGGGTTTCCTGAGTATAATGAACATCTCTTGTAACCTTCTTGTGTATGTGGGGTTGTATTTCCTTTCCCGTTGGATGACTCATGAAAGCTAGCTGTTGTGAAAATTCGTTGGGGGTAAAAAAATGAATACCTGATTGGTGGAATTTCCTTTTTACTATAATTGAAAGAATAATCTTACCAAATTTAATGTATTCGATCATGTGATGATAGGATTTGGGAAATGATTAGCCAAATTAATTGATGAATTGAAAGCTATTTTTAAAAAAAGTATTAGTACGAATGAGGTAAGGAATATATTTTATTTTCTTATTGATTACCAAATTCGAAAGGTAATCAATGTCGTAATTATCGGTAACTATTTTAATTCTTTTTAAATAGTTAATATAGAATAAAAAAATATTTCTCTTTTGTAATGTACTAATTTGATTTAACCAACTTTTCGAAAAATCAGTAACAGGGTTTAAATATTTCTTGGCGTTTGGGTCGACAAAAGAAGATGAAAGAAAATGAGAGTCTAATTGATTTTGAGTTTCTGAGGGATTGAGTGAAAGAAAGTTAAATATTGAATTTAAAGCTCCTCTAGAATTTTCCATAAGGTCCTCATATTTTGTGAATAATACATTGTCATAATGGTTCTTATCTAACCATAAAGTGTTGAAGATATTTAATGAATTAAATAAGTCATGGCAGCTATAGGTTGATAATCCATTTTTTAAATTATCATTATAGTGATATTTTAATAAAGAACTCAAAACTGCTAATGGATTTCTCAACAAAATGATAAATTTAGAATCTGGAAAGTAATCAAGTAGATTCTTAATGATATGATAATATCTGGGAGATTTATCTAAAAAATATTTCTTTTCTGATATGTTAAAGTTGTTGTACAGATTTAAAATGAATTTGCGGAATTCTTGCTTATAGAGAAAATCCGTATCATGTGATAAAAACTCACTCGTAGAGTGTTCAGCGTAATTAGTATCATAAGAAAGACGATCAAAGTTATTAAAATCGTATAAATATTTTAAAAGAAATGAACTTTCTGGAGTAGAGTGTATTGAATTATGGAAACTGAGTTTAATCTGTAAATATGAAGAACCAGATCTGGGTTGTGAAAGTAAAAATATTAGATTGTTTTTCAAATGAATTTAAGTTCAAATCTTAACTTTAAATATTTTTCAAGAGGGATTATAAATAAGATACTAATCATAATAACAATAAATAAAACAGAAAGTATTATTAAAATCTCGTGATTAGGTAACGATAGTCTCCAGAAAGCAGATTGAATTCCTGCATAGATAGGCCAGTGTAGCAAGTATAAGGGATATGATATTCCGCCGAGAAGAGAATCAGTTTTTTCTAAACGATTAGTTGGGTTATTTACGCATGAAAGAAACAAAATAACAAATGCAAGTAATATCATATTAATGTAATAGGAAACTTTGAATTCTGTTAGATCTTCCTGTGGATTAAAAAAAATTGTTGATATGGAAAAAAAGAAAATTATCGTTAAATTCAAAAGAGAAAAATAACTGATAAATTTCCTTGAATAAAAATAGGAATTCGATTTTCTTTTTATAACATAAATCAGGGAGCCAATACTAAATGGGAGCGATGATGATAAAGGATCAAAGTATAATTTTTGAATCCAATCGCTGTTATTTGTGTAAATATTTAGGTGAAATATCGATAATAAACTAAATAAAAACCAGATAATAATTAAAAAATCATATTTTGTTAGGAACAAGGAAATCAAAATATAATAGAAAAACTCAGTTAATAAGGACCAGCCTGGTGGTACCAACTTACTCGAGCTTTCCTTTCCGAAAAGTATTATATTTGAAATCCATTGTGAAAAATCATTTGGTAAACAAAGGGAAGGATGACATATTTTACTCGTTAATGGATCAAGGCTTATAATTACAAAACTAATAACTATTGCGATCCAATATGATGGGAAAATTCTAACAATTCTTTTTGAAATGAAAAGAGATATCCCTTTAGCATTGTATTCGTATTTGTCTCTCATTACTGATGTCATTAAATAACCACTAAG
>MDTG01442769.1_pt1 | contig 11644 bp, 13 predicted proteins | sample 811421 | NCBI WGS metagenome assembly MDTG01 (sample SAMN05326645, study PRJNA326480) | marine metagenome | isolation source: seawater | place: Pacific Ocean: South East | collected 2011
CCAGAATTTACTGTTCCTCTAATTCCATCTGTTCCAAAATATTTTTTTTTCATTTTTTTAATAAATTTTCATATACTAGGATTCCTTGTTTGATTTCTCTAACATTATGAACTCTAAAAACTTGAACCCCTTGTGAAAGTGAATATAAAATTGATGATAATGTTCCTCCGAGTCTTTCTTTTGTATCAAAATTTTTAGAAATTTGATTAATAAATCTTTTTCTAGAAGTTCCTATTAATATAGGAAAACCCAATGAATGAAATATAGAAATCTTATTAAGTATCATCAAATTATGTTTCAAATTTTTTCCAAAACCAATGCCAGGATCAAGAATAATTTTTGTGGACCTAATTTTTTTCATTTTAATAATTTCTTTTTCAAAAAAATCATAAATATCTAATAAAACATGATTATATTTAGGGTTTATTTGCATTGTTTGTGGTGTTCCTTTCATATGATGTATTATTTTCCATAAATTTTTTATTTTTATTATCTCAATAGAATCAGGATCAAATTTAAAACATGAAACATCATTAATTATATCTGCTTTATATTTAATTGAATTTTTCATTACGATAGATTTTCTTGTATCTACTGAAAGTAATATTTTAGGAAAATTTTTTTTAAATATTTTAATTATATCTTTAACTCTTTTCCACTCAATTTTAGAAGGTATGATCTTAGATCCTGGTCTAGTTGACTCTCCTCCAATATCAATAATATCAGCTCCAGAATTTATCATCTCTCTAATTTTCTTTAATGCCTTTTTGTTGGTGTTAAATTTTCCACCGTCAGAGAAACTATCTGGTGTAATATTTAGAACTCCCATCAATAAATGGCTTTTTTTATTTAAAAATTTATTTTTTGAAATTATTTTTTTGATATCTAAATCTACTTTTATTCTAACCAATTTTGATAATAAATTAATTTTTTTAATATTTATTATTTTTGAAGATATTTTTTTTTTGTTCTTAAAAAAAATCTCTATTTTATCAAATGAAATTTCTTTGTTTCCACACAGTGGAAGTGTTTGCTTTTTTTTAACTAATTGCTTTGATAGTTTTCCATAGTAAAAATTACACGCACGTGTGTAATATTTAGTCATGAATATTAAATAGCAGGTTTTGGTTTAAGGCCTAATGAACCCAATGCTGATGAGGTTTTATTACTATTTTCTTCTTCCTCCTTAAACGACCTAGTAGGTTTAATATTATTTAATATTAAATCTCTAATTTCATCTCCTGACAAAGTTTCGTAGATTAATAGTGCTTTAGCTAGTTTATGTAAATCCTCAATTTTTTCAGTCAATACTTTTGTAGCTCTATCGTATCCTGTGTCTACAATTTTTTTTACTTCTGAGTCAATTTTTCTAGCAGTATCTTCTGACATGTTTTGTGATTTGGTAACTGATCTTCCTAAAAATACTTCTTCTTCATTTTCTCCATAAGCTAAGGGGCCAAGTTCTTTGCTCATTCCGTATTTTGTTACCATATTTTTTGCCATTTTGGTTGCCATATCTATGTCCGATGACGCGCCAGATGTAACTTTGTCATGACCAAAAATTATTTCTTCTGCGATTCTTCCTCCCATTGCAACAGCTATATCTGAGTACATTTTTTCTCTTGTTACAGATAACTGATCTCTCTCAGGTAATCTCATAACCATTCCCAAAGCTCGCCCTCTAGGAATTATAGTTGCTTTATGAATTGGATCGGATGCTTTTTCATTTAATGCTACTATCGCATGACCTCCTTCATGATATGCGGTTAATTTTTTCTCATCCTCTGACATAACCATTGATCTTCTTTCAGCTCCCATCATCACTTTATCTTTTGCTTCTTCAATGTCAGACATTGTAACTACTCTCTTATTTTTTCTTGCTGCTAACAAAGCAGATTCATTAATTAAATTCGCTAGATCTGCACCTGAAAATCCTGGCGTTCCTCTTGCTATGGTTCTTAACTTTACATCTGGACCAGTGTTAATTTTCTTAACATGTACTTTTAAAATCGCCTCTCTTCCAATTATATCTGGGTTTCCTACAACTACTTGACGATCAAATCTACCTGGTCTTAATAAAGCTGGGTCTAATACATCTGGTCTATTTGTAGCTGCTATTAAAATAATTCCTTCATTGGTATCAAAGCCATCCATTTCTACTAGTAATTGGTTAAGAGTTTGTTCTCTCTCATCATTTCCTCCACCTAAGCCGGCTCCTCTACTTCTTCCAACAGCATCTATTTCATCAATGAAAATTATACATGGTGAATGTTTTTTTCCTTGTTCAAACATATCTCTAACTCTAGATGCTCCAACACCTACAAACATTTCAACAAAGTCCGAGCCTGAAATTGAAAAGAAAGGAACATTTGCTTCACCCGCTATTGCCTTTGCAAGTAAAGTTTTGCCTGTACCTGGAGGCCCAATTAAAAGAGCGCCTTTAGGAATTTTTCCACCTAATCGACTAAATTTTTTTGGATCTTTTAAAAATTCAACAATTTCTTCTACTTCTTCTTTAGCTTCTTCAACGCCAGCTACATCATTAAAAGTAACTTTTCCTTGCGCTTCATTAAGTAACTTAGCTTTAGATCGTCCAAAACCCATCGCGCCACCTTTTCCACCTTGCATCTGACGCATAAAAAATACCCAGACACCAATAAGTAACAACATTGGAAACCAAGAAAGTAAAATTCCTAAAAGTGATGGCATTTTTTCTTCCTTAGGTGTCGCTACGATACTTACGCCTTTAGAGGAGAGTTTATCTACTAACTCTGGGTAATTTGGAGAATAAGTTTTAAATGTTTTTCCATCTGATAAAGTGCCAGATATATTACTTCCTTGAATTTTTACCTCAACAACTCTTCCAGCTTCAACTTCATTTAAAAAATTTGAAAATGGAAGTATATTTCTCTCTGAATTAATTTTATTTGGATCTTGAAACATATTAAATAGTCCCACTGATAGTAAGACTATAATGACCCACATTATTAAGTTTTTAATATTCATATATTTTAAATAATCATTAAATGTAACATAACAAGTATATTTAATTACCTAATAGGTTGTAAATAAGACAAAAAATACCAAAAATAACAAAAATATTGAAAATATTAAGTTTTTTCAATTTTTAAACATAGTTTGTCTTTTTTTTGAGTAAAAATACATCCTCCAAGAGTAGATTTTTTAAAATTTTCTTTTTTTAGATTTTTAATTAAATTAACTACTTTTTTTGATCTTGGATTATAATAATTCTTTTTAAGTCTTTTTATAGACTCATTAATTATTGCAATCTTAATTTCTTTATTGTGTTTTTTAAATAACGTAAAATTTATTAAAATTTCATTTTTGTGATTTTTTATAGCATCTTTAAAAATTTGTTTAAAATAACCATCGAGTGTAGCTCTGCTTGAGGCTAAATTATTAATTGACTTAATAATTTGTTCATACTCTATTCCACTTTTTTCTAGTGGTTTTTTTAATTTTCTTACTTTCGTCCTAAGATATTTTGAATTTTTATTTGATGGATCTTTAAAATATTTTCCAAATGAGTTTTTTGAAATTTTAATTAAATATTTTTTTTTTATATCAAGTAGAGGTCTGTATAAAATTATTTTATTTTTTATTTTACTAATAGTATTCATGGCTGATAAACCCTTTAATCCGCTACCTCTTGAAAGTCTTATAAAAAATGTTTCAACTTGATCCTCTAGATTGTGAGCTGTTAAAAGCGTGTTAATTCTTTTTTTTTTGCAATAATTTGAGAGAATTTCATATCTTGTGTTTCTAGCTTGACTCTGAATATTCTTAGTTATTATTCTCTTATTTGAAATAATATTTAAATTTATTCTATTCTTTTTTAATAAATTTTTTACTTGTTTTGCTTCTTTATTAGAATTTTTTCTAATATTATGATCCACTAATACATAGTGAAACTTTGTTTTTTTTGTATACTTGTAAGCTCTAGATAGCGCAACTAAAGCTAAACTATCTGGACCGCCTGATACTGCAACTGTATAATTATTTTTATTTAAAAGATCTAATTTATTCTTAAATTTAAGAAATATTTTTGATAAATCTTTAAAATCTTTAAATCCATTCTTAAGATTTACACTTGAATTTTTTTTGCTCATACTGAGCTTTTTGTAGCACAGACTTCTTAGCTTTTGGATATTCTTTTTTCAATCCAGATATCATATTGCATCCTTGTTCTTTTTCTCCTAGTTGAACCATTGTAATACCAAGTTTTAAAAGATTTTCTGGAGCTTTCTTGCTTTTTGGATAGTTTTGATACCCATCTAAATAAGCTGTGGCTGCATCAGAGTATAATTGTCTAATACGAAAAGTTTCTCCGTACCAATATTGTGCACTGCCTGCTAAATCATGGTCTTTATTTTTATCCAAAAATTCTTTTAATGCAAATTCGGCTGTTTCATAATCACCAATCTTCATAAAACTTACAGCGAACTCGTATTGATCTTCTGCAGGTTTATCAGGTAACAAAGAGTCTTTTTTTTCGGGTTTTTCAGTAATAACTGTTTGAGCACTTTCAATTGAATTTATTGATTGTTCTTTTGGTAAATTATTTGTTTGATAGCCTGGTGCAGCTCCAAAATCTTGTGGTTTAGTTGATCCAGGCAAAATAGCTTTTTGTTTTTTTGGAACAGGATTAGACCCATTCTCTAAATCTGAAAACCTTAATTGATTATCTGATTGAATTTTTGTTACCCGTGAAGATAACTTGTCTAATTTAAAATTTACTTCTTCAAATTTGTTTGTAAGTTCCCTAAATTGATTTTCAATTTCATTTAATTTTAAAAGATGCTTTGTCATAACATCTTCGTTTAAACCATCCGACTTAATTGAATTTAAAGTGTTTGATGTAGCGATATCAGATTTTTGATAAACAGCTTTTTCTAATGTTTTGAGATCTTTTGTTATAACTTGGATCTGATCAGAAATTGCTTGTAAATAAACTTCTTCATCCTCTGTAGCTAAAGTCATATTAAATAAAATTAGTGGCAGTAAAATTAAGGGAAACCTAAAAAACTTTAATTTATTTAACATCACTTATTATTATTGAGATAAAATGGCAAAAAAAAGACCCCTAAATATTTACTATTTAGGGGTCCAGAATTAACTAAATTAAATTTTAGTTTACTTTAACTGTTACAGATCTTCTGTTTTGAGACCAAGCTAAAGGAGTTGATGCCGCATTAACTGGTTTTTCTTTACCATAACTAATTACGGAAATTCTTTTACCTGAAATACCGTAAGTCATCAAATAATCTCTTGCAGCATTAGCTCTTCTTTCACCTAATGCTAAGTTGTATTCTCTTGTTCCTCTTTCGTCAGCATGACCTTCGATAGTAACATTAAGTTTCTTATTCTTTCTTAAAAAAGTTGATTGTTTTCTTAAAGTTGCTCTCGCAGCTGTCGTTAATGAAGACTTGTTAGTCGCAAAGAAAACTCTATCAGGAACTCCTGAAGCTAAGTATTTAACTGTTTCTTTTCCAGTGTAAGCATCATCGCTAGCTGTTCCAGATTTTTTAGCCGTAGAACAAGCACTAAGTAGTAAAGTAGTAAAGACTACTAATAGTATATTTTTTAAATTCTTATTAAATATCATTTTTTTATCCCCTAGGTTTATTAAAGTAATTTATTTCAAATAATTTGTTATTATTCAAGTATATTTTACATAAAATATATCCTCATTTTGATAGTAAAGAAGACCAAGATGGGTCTGAAGCGTCAGTTTCTGTTTTAACCTGTCTTTCATTGTATCCAGTTATATCAATTGACCATAATTTTGCTGTAAAACCTTCGCCTTTTAGCCCGGCTTTCGTTTCTCTATAAAACACTATAACTCTTCCATTCGGTGACCAAGACGGAGCTTCCTGATAAAAATTTTCAGTTAATAATCTTTCGCCAGTGCCGTCTGTTCTCATTACACCTATATAAAATTTCCCTTTTCGCATTTTTGTAAAAGCTATTAAATCACCTCTAGGAGACCATACTGGAGTTCCGTAAATTCCATTACCAAATGTTATTCTTTTAACTCCGCTTCCATCACTTCTCATAACATAAATCTGTTGCAGTCCACTTCTATCTGAATTAAATGCGATAAATTTTCCATCTGGTGAAAATGAAGGAGATGTATCGATTGAAGAATGATCGGTAATTCTTTCAACAACTCTTGTTTCTAAATTCATTGTAAATATATCTGAATTTCCGTCTTTAGCAAAACTCATTACTATTTTTTTTCCATCTGGTGAAAATCTTGGTGCAAAAGTCATCCCTGGAAAATTTCCAACAACTTCTTGAGTTCCTGTTTCTATATCAAGCAAGTATACTCTTGGCATGTTTCTAAAGTAAGACATATATGTAACCATTTGATTTGTCGGATTAAATCTCGGCGTTAATACTAGTTCGTTTCCTAACGTAAGATATTTTGTATTAGCTCCGTCCTGGTCCATTATAGCCAATCTTTTTACTCTTTGACTTTTTGGTCCACTTTCAGCTACATAAATAATTCTAGTGTCAAAATATCCTTCTTCACCAGTTAGCCTTTCATAAATTTTATCTGAAATAATATGAGCAACCCTTCTCCAGTTTGATGGTGTAGTAGTGAAAGCTAAAGCGGTCATTTCTTTTGCAGCGGCTAGGTCCCAAAGTCTAAATTCAACTTTTAACTTGCCTTCTTTAACTAAAATTTTTCCTGTAATTAAAGCTTGTGCTTTGATTAATCGCCAGTCTTCAAATCTAGGTTTTAAATGAGCAATATCTGGTTTTTGAACAAATGCCTCTTTTTTTAAAGGATTGAATAACCCTGTCGCTCTGAAATTGTTTTCTATTATTTCTGAAATATCTTCACCTAATTCTTTAATCTTAATTTCTTTATGATTTTCTGATTTAATATCTACATGCAAAGGGGATACAGCAATAGGTAATGGATCAAGGTTTCCTCTTGTAATATCAACTTCTATTAGTGCATAGGAAGTTTTTGCTAGTAAAAAATTTAATAAAATTAATATAAATAATTTTTTCATATTAACCTCTCAACATTTCTGTTGGGTTAAAGTTTAATTGTATTTCTTTCCACTTCTCATATCCTGTTGGCGGTACTTTTAGAGGCTGGCATAATCTCACCGCTCTTAAAGCACTTTCTGCTAAAACTTTATAAAATTTCTGTCCAGGCCTATTCATTCTTTGGTGATCTAAAATTTCAGACTTCATTATAGTTCCATCTTTTTTCAATTTAAGTTTTATTCTTACAAGCAAATTTACATCGTAAGGTAACCCTAATGGTACGCTCCAGCAACCATATATTTGAGCTCTTAAAGCATCTTCTTCTGAAAGTGTTAAACCAGTGGCAAATGAATTTTTTTGGCTACTTTGAGTAATCTTATTTTTTTTTTTTTGTTTTATAGCTTCCTCTTCTTTGGCTTTATCAATTAAAGCAGCTATTTGATTAGTATCAACTATTTCTTTTTTTTCAAATTCTGAAGACTGTCTAATTTCTGGTTTAACTTCTTCTGGATTTTGCTTCTTTTTAACTATTTTTTTTTCTTCTTTTTTTTCACTTGGTAAAGGAATTCTATCTGGTTTTTCTTTAGCTTTGGCAGCTGGAGGAGCTTGCTCTGATACTAGTCTCTCTTGTTCTTCTTCTTTTTTTTTAGTTTCTTCAATTATCTTTCTTGCTTTTGGTGCGTAAGGAATATTAGTTTTGTCAGAGATCTGAATCAACTCAACAGAAACTATCGGAGGTAAGTCTATAGGCTCTCTAAGCATAAAGGGTAAGCTTAGAATAGTTAACAAAATCATCAAAGAATGAAATGTTAAAGAGTAAATTAAGCTTCTTATCATGGTACATCCTAGTTTTTATATGGCTCAGATATTAGGGCAACTTTTGAAAAACCTGCTCCAGATAATGTTCCCATTACTTCTAGAACTCTTCCGTAATTAATATTTTTATCACCTCTTACGTAAATTCTTGTGTCAGTCCTGTTTTTGGCAATCGCTAATAATTTTGGTATCATTTTTTGGTAATTAACTTGATGTTCTTGTATATATATTTCACCTTTAGAATTAATACTTAGAGTTAGTGGTTCCTGATCATCTGGTAGAGAGTCAGCAGCTGACTCGGGTAGATCTACTTGAACACCTACTGTTAATAAAGGTGCTGTCACCATAAAAATAATCAAAAGAACTAACATGACATCTACAAATGGTGTCACATTTATTTCACTCATTGGTTCTTTTTTTGAGCGATTAAATTTAAAAGCCATTATTTAAATTATAGACAAAAATCTTTTGGAAAAATTTTCTATTCTTGAAAAGTATTTTTGTGAGTCACTATTAAACTTATTGTAAGCTACTACAGCTGGTATCGCAGCTAATAAACCTAACGCCGTCGCAAATAACGCCTCTGCTATTCCTGGTGCAACGATTGCGAGACTTGTATTTCTTGATATTGCTATTGATTGAAATGAATTCATTATTCCCCAAACTGTTCCAAATAAACCAATAAATGGAGCTGTTGACCCTACTGTAGCGAGAAAAGTAAAATTTTTTTCTACTTTTTTCATTTCATTATCTGCTGCAATTTCAAGTATTCTTCCTACTCTTGCAGATTGTACAGCTGCTGATTGTCTTTTTGTTTTAATTAGTTCCGCCATAGCAGTTTTAAAAATTAAAATTGCTGGATCTTTTGAATTAACTGGAAGGCTATTATTAAAACTCTCAGCAGATTTTGCTTTCCAAAATTTTTTCTCAAAGTCTTCAATAGATGTATTAATTTTTTTGAATAACTTAAATTTATCAAATATTAACGCCCATGAAAAAATTGAAGCAGCAATCAATAATATGATTACAAATTTTACAACAAAGTCAGCTCTTAAAAAAAGCTTCCATAAAGAAAAATCTGTGGCTCCACCTAAGCCTACTACTTGAGCAGCTATATCTTGTTCCATTAGAGTTGATTACTTTTAGATTGTGTCATGAATTTGGCGTTTTTTATCAAATTAGTATTAATTATTGTCAATAAATCTTGTCTCACTATAAAATCTACCAATCAAGATAGCATCAGATTTATTGACGTCTTTTTTTTTAGCTAACTGATTGGATAATGTTGGGTACATTTCTATTACTTTTGTTCTACTTGAGTCCTTAGACGAGTTAATTAATTCAAAATGTTTTTTCCATTTTGATGGTCTTACAAAAAAAATAGGTAATTCTAAAGCAGCACAAACTCCTTTTATGGCTCCAAAAGTTTGGCCAAAATTAAACATGCTGGTAACGCCTTGTCCTGGCATAGCATTAACTTGTTCTACTACAACAGCTACTTCTTCATCAGATTTTATATTTTCTTTTATTAAAATTACAAGCTGAGCACTATTTAATTGTCTCTTATTCTTTTTTCCTTCCGACATTACGGGCATATCAAACATATTTAAAACTTTATTATTTTCTAAAACCGCAATCGCGCCGCTTAAGCCTGGATCAATTCCTATTATTTTCATAGTTGTATTTTTTCTAAATTTGCATTGGTAAAGATATTTTGCACATCGTCTAATTCTTCTAAAGCATTTAAAATTTCTAGAATTTTTTCACTTTGATCTTTATTTAAATCAATGTAATTAGTTGCTCTCCATTCAATGGCAGAATATGAAAAAGTATCTATTTTTTTCTCTAGTTGAGTTTTAATTTTATAAAAATCTTCTTTCTCTGTTATTATTTCAAATTTATCTTTTAAGTTTGAACAATCCTTTGCTCCAGCATTAATTGCAACTTCAAAAGTTTCCTCCTCACTTATTTTATTTTTTTCAAATTGAATTACTCCGCAATTACTAAACATATGAGTTGTGGAACCAGATTCACCTAATCTGCCTCCATTTTTTTGAAGCACAGTTCTTATGCTTGATGCCGATCTATTCTTATTATCAGTTAAAGTTTCAATTATAAAAGCTACGTTAGATGATCCAAATCCTTCGTATCTCAAATTTTCATAATTTTTATCACCACTTATTTCTGATTTGCTAATAGCTCTTGCAATGTTATCTTTAGGCATATTTGCTTGTTTTGCTGCTTGAATGGCAGTTCTTAATCTTGGATTCATATCTGGATCTTTATCCCCTAATTTAGCAGCAACAGTAATTTCTCGAGAAAGTTTTGAAAATATCTTTGATCTTTCTTTATCCGCTCTACCTTTTTTATGTTTTATTCCAGCCCAATGAGAATGTCCTGCCATGATTATTTAGCTAAACTACCTCCATCAATAATTCTAACAATTTTTTTTGCTAATCCCGTTTCTAAATCAGTTTTGACAATTACTCCTGACAATGTTCCTTCTCCATCAGCCGGAAAGTGTTTGATTGCATCTTTATCTTTAAGAAATTTTTTAATTGAGTTATTTTTATTCATTCCTATTACTGAATTATAATCTCCACACATTCCAATATCAGTTTGGTATGCAGTGCCTTTTTCTAAAATACGAGTATCTGCAGTTGGGACGTGGGTATGAGTTCCAACAACACAAGTTGATAAACCATCAAAAAAATGACCTATTGCCATTTTTTCACTTGTAATTTCTCCATGGAAATCTATGACTAAAAAATCTACATTTTTTTTTAAAATTAATTTTTTACTAATTTTTTTTGCAGCTTGAAAAACATCATCTGTCTTTCTCATAAACACATTTCCCATTAAATTGATTACACCAATTTTATATTTCTTATTTTTTGATATGTAAATTTCATAGCCTTTACCTGGTGATCCTTCAGCAAGATTTGCTGGTCTTAAAAGTCTATTTTCTTTATCAATATACTCAGTTGTTTCTTGTTTATCCCAGATGTGATTACCTGAAGTAATTACATCAACTCCATTTAAAAAAAATTCTTCAGCAATAATCTGTGTTATGCCTCTGCCATCATCAGCTGCATTTTCTCCATTTACAATTACAAAATCAATTTTATTTTCTGCAATTATTTTGGGTAATCTATTTTTTAATGCATCTCTACCAGATAACCCCATTACATCACCCAAGATCAATAAATTCATTAATAAATACCTTTTTCAGTAAGAATATAATCTAATTTTACGTCTTTACTATTTGTCGGCAGTTTATCGTGTTTTTGAAATGAAAAAGCAACACCAACAGTAAAAATATTTTTAAATTTTTTTAAATATTTGTTTAAATAACGGTCGTAATATCCTTTTCCATAGCCCAGCCTATGTTTGTCTTTATCAAATGCAAGTAAAGGAACTAAAATAATATTTGGAATTTTAAGTTTGGATTTTACTGGTTCTAAAATTCCATATTTATTAATTTGTAAGACTTTATTTTTTTCCCACAAAAAAAAATTCATTGAATTATGGTCTTCAACAAGTGGGAGTAATAAATTTTGGCTTTTAATATGATTAAATTCTAATAGTTTGAGCACATTAATTTCAAATGAAGAAGGGTAATATAAGCCTAGTTTAAATTTTTTTTTTTTAAATTTTGATTTAATTAAATCCAAGAAAGGAACAAAAAAAAATTTACCTACTTCATAATATTTTTTTTTTCTTAAAAGAAAGTATTTTTTTCTTACTAAATTTTTTTGTTGCATCTACTGTATTTTAGACAGTGACTCTGTATTAGAAATTA
>MDTG01050537.1_pt1 | contig 11643 bp, 11 predicted proteins | sample 811421 | NCBI WGS metagenome assembly MDTG01 (sample SAMN05326645, study PRJNA326480) | marine metagenome | isolation source: seawater | place: Pacific Ocean: South East | collected 2011
ACGCGGGAACATGTCGCAGACGAGTTCCAACCCATCGATGCCTTGGCGCGTTCGGCAGACCTCCCCTTCGTGATGCCCGCCTTGCTCATCAATGCCCTTCCCGAGTCCCGGGGTGAAGACCATGTCGTCCCCCTTTCTGCATTGGACGTTGTGCGGGATGCGCTCCAGAAATGGAAGCCTGCTGCCGTCATCCTCCGCTGCACCACCGGTGCCGTCCTGACCGACTGGAGCGACACCAATCCGCCCTATCTCGATGCCGGATTTGCCGAGCGCCTCGTGGACGCCGGCGTTGAACACCTGCTCCTCGACTTGCCCAGTGTGGATCGCGAAATCGACGGAGGGGTTTTAAGGGCCCATCACGCCTTTTTTGGGGCCGGGACCAATGCCCGGAAGGGCGCCACCATTTCAGAGCTCCTGAGCGTCCCTATGGAGCTCTCTGCGGGGCCTGGGCTCTTGGCGCTTCAAGTCAGCCCGTTCATCAACGATGCCGCCCCCTCCCGGCCCGTGTTCTTCCCGGCTGAGGTCACGGGGGTCTGATCTCCCTGCAATGAGGGGGGAAATGAAAAGGCCCACCCTTGCGGGCAGGCCTTTCCTGCATGCTGCCAACCGAAGGTGAACCTCAGTTCACACCCCACCTGCGCTTGGTGTTCCCGTCGTCAACAAAACCCGGAACGTAGTGCCTCTGTTGGGCTGGGTATCAAATTCGACACCCCACCCGTGCCGGTCCGCAATGGCTTTGACAATGGCGAGGCCCAAGCCAGATCCGCTGCCACGCGTCGTAAAACGCGGCTCGAACGCTCGATCCGCCACTTCCTTAGGCATGCCCGGACCATCGTCTTTCACTTCAATGATGCGGTCATCCGCCTTCATTACAATGCTTCCTCCCCGGTCACCTATGGCCTGTTGCGCATTGAGGATCAAATTGGAGAGCAGCCTGCGCAATTGGTCCTCATCGGCCTCGATGGCGACCTCCTCTGACATCACCAACGACAATTCGATGCCCGGCATGTCATGCAGCTCCACCACCGCTTCCATCACTGGTCGCAAAGGCAGCGCCAACATGTCGCCTTGCGGCAGTCTGGCAAGCGTACTGAATTCATCCGCAATGCGCACAAGCAAGTCAATCTGGCCTTGCAGCGTCCGCGACAAAGACACCATCCGATCGCGAAGCGCCTCCGAATCTTCGTTGGGGTCCAGGGCTCGGCGCTCCAGTTGTTGCACCCCGAGTTTCATCGGCGTCAGTGGATTTTTGATCTCGTGCGCCACCTGCATGGCCATCTCACGCCACGCACTTTCCCTTTCGGACTGGGCCAAAGCCAAGGCCGATGCCCTCGCCTTTTCCGCCATGCGGTTGTAGCGGTCCACGAGCGTCGCAATTTCTCCGGCGCCCCGGCCGTCGAAATGCAGGGGTTCCGCCCGATCTTCTCGGGATACGTCCATCCGCTCCATCATCACGCCGAGGCGCTCCAACGGCCGGGTGATGCTTTGTGTCAAAAGGAAGGCCAAGCCCACCGCCACCAAAAACACCAAGCCAAACACCCCCGTCAGGCCCCAGAGGAATTCCTGCTGGCTATTGCCCTCCAAGCTTCTCGCCTCATACCGCAGCGCCACCAGCGCCACCGGCCGACTCGCCGCATTCACCTGATACCAATACGCGACATAGTCCCCTTCGCCCACGGGCACCTCCAATCGTTCTGCTCCCTGCGCCAAGGCGACCAGCACATCCGCATCGACCTCCGTGGAAAAACCCTTGGCTTGGGGAGAAGCCACCGAGCTGGTCACGAACAGAGAGCCGTCCAGCCGATACACCGCCAATGGCAGACCGTGAACAGCTTCAATCTCTACAATGCGATCCGCAAAGGCGCCCGGCATCACGGTCCAGCTCAACGACGTGGCTTCGACGGTGTCGCCCACCACACCCCGCAGAGCATAGCTCAGGCTTTTGGCCACTGCCGCCTCCTTTCGGATCAATCGGCCCGAATTGTACTCCGCGTCCAATCTGGCGAAACCGACAAGCATCACCGTACCCACCAGGACAAAGCCAAGCGCGGTCACCGCCAGCATGGCCAGCAGCAATTGTCGTCGTAAAGAGAGTCGAATCAAATTGTGGGATCAACCTTCGAGCGCTTCCGCGCCGCCCACAATCTCGAGAATTTCCGCGGTAATGGCCGCCTGACGGGCCTTGTTGTAGCTCAGCTTGAGGTCGCGCAGCAATTCGCCTGCGTTCTCCGTGGCCTTGTGCATGGCCGTCATCCGGGCACCGTGCTCAGAAGCATGGCTGTCAAGCAACGACTTGTACAGCTGGATTTTCAGCGTATTCGGTACGATGTTCTCCGCAATCTCCTCGCGGCTCGGCTCGAAAATGTAGTCTGCTGTCGTCGCCACCGTCTCTGCGGTGTCCGCCACAGCGTTCTGTTCGATCGGCAGCATCTGCTCGCACTGCACATCCTGGACCGCCGCATTGACGAAGCGGTTGTAGAGGATCTCGACTCGGTCATACTTGCCGTTGCGGAAAGCCGCCATGATCTGCTCCGCAATCTCCGCTGTGTGGGCAAAGTCAAGGTTGTCGAAAATTCTGTGAGGCGTCTCCCCCAGGTCAAGGGTGGTCACGTGACCGGAACGACGGAGGGCATCATTCGCCTTCTTGCCCAAGCACAGGACACCCACCTCCTTGTCCTTCAACTCGGACAAGCGCTGGTTGGTGAGCTTGATGATGTTGTTGTTGAACGGGCCACACAATCCACGATTGGACGTGATGGCCACGAGCAGGACCCGCTTCACATCCCGTTCTTCAGCGTACGGGTTTTCGGCGCTATCCAAGGAGGCACTCACATTGACCAAGATCTCCTGGAGCTTCTCCGCGTAAGGGCGCATCTGCGTGATGGCATCCTGTGCACGGCGCAACTTGGCCGCGGAAACGAGCTTCATCGCCTGCGTGATCTGCCGGGTCGATCCGACAGAGGAGATGCGGTTGCGTACTTCCTTGAGACCGGCCATGGTTGCTTAGCTGGCGAATTGCTGACTCACCTCTGCTGCTGCGGCCTTCATTGTGGCCTGCGCCTCATCGCTGTACTTGCCGGACTTGAGCTCAGCCATGGTGTCGGCGTGCTTCGTCCGGAGGTAATCGAGGTAAGCGGTCTCGAACTCCTTCACGCGGTTCACCGGAACGTCCTTGAGGAGGTTCTTGGTGCCGGCGAAAATGATGGCCGTCTGTTCCTCCACCGGCATCGGGGAGTTGAGGTTCTGCTTGAGGATTTCCACGTTGCGCATGCCCTTATCGAGCACCGCTTTGGTGGCGCTATCCAGGTCCGAGCCGAACTTGGCAAACGCCTCCAGCTCTCGGTATTGGGCCTGGTCGAGCTTCAGCGTCCCGGAGACCTTCTTCATGGACTTAATCTGTGCGGATCCACCCACGCGGCTCACGGAAATGCCGACGTTAATGGCGGGGCGCACGCCGGAGAGGAAGAGGTTGCTCTCGAGGAAGATCTGACCGTCCGTAATGGAAATCACGTTGGTCGGGATGTATGCCGACACGTCACCTGCCTGCGTCTCGATGATTGGCAGTGCGGTGAGGGACCCCCCACCCTTGACCATCGGACGGATGCTTTCGGGGAGGTCGTTCATGTCCTTCGCAATGCCGTCATCCTTAATGACCTTGGCCGCGCGCTCCAAGAGGCGGCTGTGGAGGTAGAAAACGTCTCCCGGATATGCCTCCCGGCCCGGTGGGCGGCGGAGGAGCAGAGACACCTCACGGTAGGCGACCGCCTGCTTGGACAGGTCGTCGTACACCACGAGGGCCGGGTTGCCCGTGTCGCGGAAGAACTCGCCAATGGCGGCTCCGGTGAACGGTGCGTAAAACTGCAGCGGAGCAGGATCGGAAGCCGTAGCAGCCACCACGACCGTGTAGGCCATGGCGCCGGCCTCTTCCAGCGTCTGCACGATGCCCGCCACGGTGGAGCCCTTCTGGCCCACTGCCACGTAGATGCAGAACACGGGCTCGCCGCGGTCGTAGAATTCTTTCTGGTTGATGATTGTATCGATCGCCACCGTCGTCTTACCGGTTTGGCGGTCGCCGATGATGAGCTCACGCTGACCCCGTCCAATTGGAATCATGGAGTCGATGGCTTTGATGCCAGTCTGAAGCGGCTCATTCACCGGCTGACGATAGATCACACCCGGCGCCTTGCGCTCTAGCGGCATGTCGTACAAGTCCCCCTCAATGTGGCCCTTGCCGTCGATTGGCTCGCCCAAGGTATTGACCACGCGGCCCAACATGCCCTTGCCCACCTTGACGGAAGCAATGCGGTTGAGGCGCTTCACGGTCGACCCTTCTTTTAGCTCACCGGAAGGCTCCAGCAACACTGCACCCACGTTGTCCTCTTCGAGGTTCAACGCGATGCCGCGCACGCCGTTTTCGAACTCGATGAGTTCGCCTGCCTGCACATTGGACAGGCCGTAAATGCGAGCGATTCCGTCTCCAACCTGGAGCACGGTGCCAACCTCCTGAAGGTCAGCTTCGGTTTGATTGCCGGCCAGCTGCTCACGCAGGATGGCGGATACTTCGGCGGGTTTGATCTGGGACATGAGGTGGGGATACGCTCAGTAAGCCGGTTCGTAGGGATTGTTGGTGAGGTCACGGTGCATGGTCCTCAAGGACTGGAACACCGAGGCGTCGATCATCCGGTCACCGACGCGCAGCTTGAAGCCGCCGATCAGGTGGGGATCGACCTTTTCCGACAACTCCACGCCTCCCTCGTGGATTTTGCCGATTAGGGTTTGAATCTCACTGCGGCGGTCATCGTCCAGCGGCACAGCCGTGGTGATTTCCGCCAGAACCACGCCGCGCTCTTCCCGAACGAGGGAGAGGTAGGCGCGGGCCATGTCTGCCAACAAGCCCGCACGGCCCTTGCGGGCCAATTGTGCGAGGAAAGCAGCAGTGAGGGCGTGTGCGCCGGAGAACACGGACGCCACGATGGCCTCCTTCTTCTCCGGGCGCACCACCGGACTCGACAGCACGGCTGCCAGCTCTCGGTTGTCACGGACCGCCTCGCTCAGGACACGCATGTCCTGCTCGACGGCCTCCACCGCGTTCTGTTCCTTGCTCAAGGAGAGCAGGGACTTGCCATAGCGACGGGCAACAGCGGTAGCCGACATCCGATCAGTTCAATTTGGAATCCGTGATCATCCGGCCGATCAGCTCCTGTTGGGCCGCATCGTCCTTCAGCTCTTGACGCACCAGCTTCTCGGCGATGTCCAAGCTCAGCTTGGCCACTTCTGCCTTGAGCTCGGCCACGGCCGCGGCGCGCTCACCATCGATGGCCTGCTTGGCCTGCTCGATCATGCGCTCGCCCTCGTCCTTGGCTTGCTGCTTCGCGTCGGACACGAGCTTGTCCGCCATGTCCCGCGCATCGCGGAGCATGCCATCCCGCTCGGCACGGGCCTCCTGCAACAGACGCTCATTGTCCGCATGAAGGTTTTCGATTTCCGCCCGGGCCTCCTTGGCCTTGTTGAGGGCGCCATCGATTTCCTCCTCGCGGTCCTTGAGGCCTTGCAGAATCGGACCCCAGGCCAGACGGCGCAACAGGACCAGCACCACCAAAAAGGAGATGGTGGACCAGAAGACCGTGCCCAGGGCTGTATTCAGCAGCGCTTCCATGGATCAACAAGGGCTTGCGCCCGAATCAGTTGGCGAGGAAGCAGACGATGATGGCGAACAGAGCGGCACCCTCGACGAGAGCGGCAGCCACGATCATGTTCGCACGGAGATCACCGCTAATTTCGGGCTGACGGGCCATCGATTCGAGGGCGCTGCCGCCGATGCGGCCGATGCCGACACCAGCACCGATTGCTGCGACACCTGCACCGATACCAGCGAGGCCTTTGGTGATGTTGGCGGCCTCCATGAGGATCATTGCGAGTTCCATGAGGAAAGGATTATAGGTTGAATTGGGTTGTGATCAGTGATGGGCCTCCTGCGTCGCATCTCCGAAGTAGAGTGCGGCCAGAAGGGTGAAGACGTAAGCCTGGAGGAACGCCACCAGGAGCTCGATGAAGTACATGAAAATCATGAACGCCACCGAGAAAATTCCCGTTCCGACACCGGCGACCACGTGCTGTCCGTAGTCGCTGATGATGAAGACCAAGAAGGTCAGGGCGAGGATGATGATGTGTCCGGCACCAATGTTAGCGGTGAGACGAATCATGAGGACGGTCGGCTTGAGCAGGATGCCCACAACCTCGACCGGAATGAGGATGAACTTAATCGGCAACGGCACGCCGGGGGGCCATAGGATGTGGCCCCAGTAATGCTTGTTTCCGGACACCGTCGTGATGATGAACACGAACGTCGCCAAAGTCAGCGTCACACCCACCGTACCCGTCACATTGAAGCCTCCAATGAAGGGAATCAGGCCGAGCAGGTTGCAGAAGAAGATGAAAAAGAAGACCGTCAGCAGGAAAGGCAGGTAACGGCCGGCCTTTTTTTCTCCGATGCTCGGCACGACCACCTCATCGCGAATGAAGAGGATGAGCGGCTCCAGGGCATTCTGGAGCCCCTTCGGAGCTTGCCCCTTTCGCTTCTTGTAGGCGGAGCCGATGCGTGGGAAGACCAACAGCATCAGGAAAATCACGACGAACATGCCGAACACGCTCTTGCTGATGGACAGGTCGTAGATCTGGGACGCCTCCCCGTCGTGGTTCTCTGCGTGCAACACGCCGTCGCCGTCAAGGTGGTACGTCAGATGGGTCTTGTGGCTGTGGTACCCGCCGGCACCATGTCCATGGTCGACCTCATGTCCGTGATCTCCGTGGTCCTCACCATGGTGAAGCAAGTGGGCGCTGGAAAAAACATCCACGCCGTATCCCGGAGCGTAGGCGATGATTGGAAGGGGAATGTGCAGCGCGCTCGGCCCGTCACCCCACAAATGGATGTCGTGGGCATCGGCGATGTGATGTATGATGAATTCACCTGGATTCGGCTTGTCCCCGCCAGAACCGGAAGCCCGCACGGTTCCGGTGAGGCCGAGCGCCAGGAACAAGGCCCAGAAGACCTTTTTGAATCGCGGTTTGTCCGTATGGGACAGGGTGAATTTCATCATCGCCGAAGCGAATTTGAGCGCGAAGATAGCCACCGGCCTCGTACCGGACGGCCTCTTTTCATGGCAAAGGCACAGAACTATTCAGACTCTGTCGTTGGTGGAAGGTTGTGGCGCATGGATTCCGCCACCAAGACAGCGGTGAACGCCGCATACAAAACGTACGTGGCAATGCCGAAATTTCTGGGGTCAGGCGCATCCGAGACCACGTAAATCAAGATTCCGGTCAACACAATGCCCATCTTCACCAAGGTGGCCATCATCACCTTGTTGACGAGCATGGCGGGTCGCGCCCCAGGCTTCGGGCGAAGCGAGCGTTCCAGAATCACATTGACCGCCGCCAAAACCACCACCACTCCCTGAAGAGGAAGGCGAACCACATCAGTCAGCAAGGGTTCGCCCAACGTAGACACAACCAACAAGCCTGCCACCAAAACCAGCCCGTTCAGCAGGTGAAATTTCATCGTTTCAAATCTCGAAAGACCACGGTCATCGCCGCAGCCAGTCCCAACATGGCAAACAAGGCAGTGGCCCAGGCAACATCGTGTCCTGCTCGCTCGTCCCAGAGGCTTCCGGCCCAAGCGCCACCGCCGATACCTGCGGCCAAAGTGGCCGCCAGACCCATGTGGCGCATCGCGCCGCGGTCGCCGTCAGGCACTTTGCTGGAGGAGTCCCTCATCCTGGACTTGGGCCATCCTCGGCTCTTCCATGGCGCGAAGGTCTTCTTCCCCGGTGTCCAGCTTGCAAAGCCCCTCCACCCGAGCGCCCGCTTCCACCGAAAGGCGGCCATAACGGACCTCACCCTCGACTTCTGCGGAAGCCTTGAGGCTCAACAAGCCCGTGACCCGGATGTGGCCCAGGATGCGGCCCTCGGTTTCACAATCCGCACACTCCATGGTGCCTTCAACACTCCCGGTGGAACCAATGACCAATCGGCCAGCCGTCCGGATGTCACCGATAAATCGGCCGTCGATGCGGATGCTGCCCTCGCTCCGGATGGCCCCCTCGACCACAGTGCCTTCCACAATGCGGTTGATGCCCTGCTCCATGCTCACATTTGAATTTCGGTTTCTCGCCATGTCCAAGTCAATGGTTCTGTCTCATTGGTCAAGGTACACCTGCTCGAAAAACTGCAGGTATCCATCCACATCCTTGCCCTTGAAGAGCTCGACGTAGTTCTCCGTGTGAATCACGAACATCTTAAATCCGCTCGTGTTCAGGTCGATCATCGACTCGCGGTTGGAAGTCAGCACGCGGAAATAGTCCATCGCTCGGTCCTTCCTAGCAAATTGCTTGACCAGCACGAGCTGATTCTCCCGGTCCAGCAAGTTGCTCGTCACCTTCAAGTTGGCGCTCGCGAAGTACTGCCGGTTGAAATCCGACAGCGACGCCTTGGTCTTGTCACTTCCGCCTTCGCGAACGGGAATGACCACTCCGAGGTAGTGCTCGAGCACGGGCTTGTCCGTGAAGTTGCCGAAGTCCTTCAGCTTGGGCGCCGCATCGGCCTTGTCTCCATTGCCCGGCGCCTCCTTTTTTCCGGCGCCTAGGCCTTGAAGAATCTCATTGGCCGCAACAGCTTGGTCGCTCGAATCACAGGAGGCCACCACTTCTTCCAACGCCGCGATGTAGTTGTCGCGGCCGCGGGCCCGACCATCGAGCCAACCAATGCACTGTGCACGAAGGAAACGGTAACGGCATTCCTGAGTGTGGTCCGGAACCGTATCGAGCAACGCGTTGACCTCGGTGAGGATGGACTGGTAGTCCTTTTGGGCGTAATAGCGAATCAAATGCGCCTCATAGGCCGCCAGTTCATCAATTCGACGCTGCTCTTCGAAATCGACAAATTCAGGGTTCTCGACAAGCTGTGCCCACTCACTGTCGGGGTACAGCAGGGAAATCTGATCCGCCCAATACTGGGAGTTACAGGTGCCACAGAATGGATTCTGGTAATTCTCGGTCTCTTCGAGGAAGAGGTAGGTCCGATACAATTGGTAATGGGCCAACGGGTGCTCCTCACTCTCGTCAAACCGGTCTAACAAGTCCACCCACGCTTCGATGGCGTTGTCCGTATCGTCCAACTTCTCCTTGTAAATGACCCCGCTTTGGTACACTGCAGTGGCGGTTTCCACGTCGGCCGAATTCCGTTGCTCCTCGCTGCAGGGAAGCCCCTCCAACAACTCCTCGGGCGTGGGCAATTCGCCGCCACTGCCCAGCAAATCCGTCGCGGCCACATCCTCGGCCACGTCCTCAATGGTGCTGAACCCGCTGTTGAGCTTACGGCTTCGGCGCCAGTCGTCTTCGAGGGGCCGGTCGCCCCAACGGTCCAAGAAGTAAGACTGGCCCGATTCGCGGAGTCTGGGGTTGTAAGGCCAGAACGCTGTGGCCGCACCCGGAACGGACATGCTGGCCGCCAATGCTTCTTCAGCCAACCTTGCGGCCTCCTCCGCCTCGCGCTCCTGTGCCCGGCGCAGTTCCTCGATAATGTCTTCCATACGGGCATACCGCGCGTCCTCATCGAGGTCACACAACTCCCGGAGGCTGTCGTTTCGAACGATGACCGTCAACTGCTCCACGAGTTCGGTCAAGCTCATTGCGTTGTTCCGCACCTCGGCATAGCGAGGGTGGTCCTCGTCCATGTTGGCCAACGTGCTGTCGTAATAGGCCTGGGCCTGCTCGTATTCGCGGTCTTCGAGGTGCAGGTCGGCCAACCCGAGGAAGCTCTTCATGCGCGGGCGGCGGTTGCCACTGTTCTCCGCCAGGGCGTCACGCAGGTAAGCCATGCCCTCCTCCCGGTTCAATTCCTCCAGTTCGATCTGGGCCAGGGCATAGAAGATCTGGTCCCGGTACTCCTCGTTCTTGTCATCCTCGAGCATGTCGAAGAACAAGTCCTTGATCTCCTCGCTGTCCCCCCGGCGCCGATCAAAGGCCAGTGCCTGCTGCATCCGTGCCTGGAACTCCATTTCGTACGGCGTTCTCAGCTTGACCACCTCTTCGAAAATCTCGATGGCCTCCCGGTTGCTGCCGTACTCTCGCTTCAGCTGGGCGAGGACGAACAAGGGGCGGGCCTTTGCGCTTTTGGGCTTGATCATGGGGATGGCCCGCTCGATCGAGCGCATCGCCTCTTCGACGTTGTCCTGCGTCAGGTTGAATTCTGCCTGAACAAGAAAGGCGTCCGCCCGAAGTTCATCGGAAGCGTCCCGCTCGCCCACCGCTTTGAGCAGGGAACTGTTCGCCTTGACCATGTTGCCCATGGCCATGTATGTCCGCGCCAACCATGCTCCCGCCGCCACTTGGCTGTCCGGCTCCTTGTGCTTCCGCTGCAGGTACTTGAACACCTCTTCAGCCTTGACGAGGTCCCCCTTGTAGAAATGGCCCTTTCCAATCAAGGTGTAGTTGTCGTCAATCCACCGGTTGAGTTGGGGCCGCTTGAAGTCCTTTTGCTGGCTGCGCGGGGGCGTCATGGCGTGGCGGTCCACCACGCGGGAGCACTTCTCGATGGCCCGCTCCATTAATGGGTACAGGAAGTCTGCCTGGTCTTCAGTGCCGTAGAGGAACAATGGAATGACCTCGTCCCAGTCTTCCTCATGGGTTTCCGCAAGCTTCGCATCGGCCTCCTCCATGGCCAGACGGGCAAAATGAAACCCATTGAACCGGGATGTCGTGTTGTGATACGCCCGATAAAAGCGGCCATCGCGCTGGGTCGTACACCCCGCAAGGACCAGCATAAACGACACGACAATTCCACCCAGCAACAAACTGGGGGTCAGGCGGAATACTGAAGATCGAAACGGCGATCGTGGCATGGGTGCTGGGTTCCGTGGGGGCCAACCCGAAAGCCGCGAAAATATTGCATACGAGGTCCGCCGCTGACAAAAAACCACGGGCATCCATGTGCTGTCGACCATCTTTGTGGGCACATGGCCGAGCGGAAGACCCCGACCCCCCCCAAAGGCAGCGCCAGCTCCAAGCAGAAATTCCGCCTCATCCTCCAAGAAGAAGGCACCTTTGCAGAGCGTTGGGCCATGCGGGTTCAACCGGGTCAAATCCGTGCCCTGGCCGCCCTTTCCATCGCACTCGTGGCCGCCATCACCTATGCCTTGGTCGCATTGACCCCACTCAAGGAGGCTGTCGTCCCTGGCTATCTGTCCACGGAAACCCGGGAAATGCAGCAACAAGCCATGACCACGGCGGACTCCCTGTCGCAGGTATTGGCCATGCAAGGGCGCTACATCCAAAACCTGAGGGCCGTGCTGATGGGAGACCTCCCCGCGGGGGCCCTTGGCGCCATGACCGACATCCCGACCCCGAACGACGTCCCGGCGCCCACCCTTGGGCCTCAATCCGGCGCCGCACTAGAGGGGCTGAAGACACGGGTGGAAGAAGAGGACGCGTTCGCCATTGGCTCCCCGGGAAGCCTGGACGAGTCCGGACTTTGGATTCCCCCGGTCGAGGGCCGGGTTTCAGCTGGCTGGAACCCCGGATTGGACCATTGGGGCGTGGACATCGTCGCCCCGGAAGACAGTCCGGTCAAGGCCGTGGGCGATGGAAC
>MDTG01052800.1_pt1 | contig 11643 bp, 9 predicted proteins | sample 811421 | NCBI WGS metagenome assembly MDTG01 (sample SAMN05326645, study PRJNA326480) | marine metagenome | isolation source: seawater | place: Pacific Ocean: South East | collected 2011
GGTGATTTTGCTTTAGAAGAAGAGAGAAGACTGGCTTATGTAGGCATTACAAGAGCGAAAAAGGAGGCCTATTTATCTTTTGCAATGAAAAGAGCGTATCATGGAGATTGGATGGATGCTTTGCCTTCTAGGTTTATCAATGAAATACCTGATGAAAGTGTCGAAAAAAATGAGATAAATAATTTTGAGCAAGACGACTTCGAATTTAACCAAGATAATTCCATAGAGTTTGATGAAGAATATAGAAGTCCAGGTTGGGACAGATACAGAAAAAATAAAATGCTCAAATGGAAAAAATAAAAAAATTAAAAAAAATTTTTTCAAGAGAACAAATTGATGGATATATAATTCCAAAAAATGATGAATTTTTTGGAGAGTATGTTGAAAAACATAATGATAGATTAAATTTTATAACCAATTTTTCTGGGTCTTTCGGTATATCTCTAGTGCTTAAAAACAAGAATTATTTATTTGTAGATGGAAGGTATACTTTGCAGGCTATTAGTCAAAGTGGAAAATTTTTTAAAGTCATTACCTTGCCTAACAAAATGCCTAATGAAATTATAAAAAAAAAATTAATAATCGGATTTGATCCAAAACTATTTACCAAAAAAAACTTAAAAATATTTTTTAATAAAACACATTTAAAATTCAAAGCTTTAAACAATAATTTGATTGATAAAATATGGAAAAGAAAGATAAAAAAGAATAAGACAAACTTTTATCGTTTGCCGGAACAATCTGTTGGGAATTCATATAAACTTAAAATTAATCAGGTTATATCTAATCTTAAAAAAAAGGGTGCTGATTATCAATTTATTACTTCCGGTGAAAACTGTGCTTGGCTTCTTAATATAAGAGGAGGCGATTCAAAATATACACCTATACCTAATGGGTATATTTTGATTAATAAAAATAAAGATATTAGTTTTTTTTGTAATTTAGATAAAATTTCCTCTTCTTTCAGAAATCATTTTAAAGAAATTGAATTTTTTGAATTAAATTTGCTAAATAGAGTGATTTCAAGAATTAAAGATAAAAAATTTATATTAGATCAAATTACTTGCTCAATACATTTTGAAAATATCATTAAGGAAAATAATAAAATATTAAATTTCTTTGATCCTATCTATACTTTGAAAGCAATAAAAAAAAAGAATGAGATTAAAAATACTAAAATAGCACATATCTATGATGGTGCATCTTTAACTAAATATTTGTTTTGGCTTAAAAAAAATTTTCTTAAAAGAAAGATAACTGAAATAACTGCTTCTCAAAAACTATATGAATTTCGTAAAAGAAATAATAAATTTGAATTTTTAAGTTTTCCTACAATTTCTGGAACAGGTCCCAATGGAGCAATAATTCATTATAACGCTACAAGAAAAACTAACAGAACTTTAAGAAAAGGAGATATATATTTAGTCGACTCTGGAGGACAATATAAATATGGAACAACAGATGTGACAAGAACTATTTCTTTAGGAAACTCAAATCAAAGAATTAAAAATATTTATACTAGAGTTCTTAAAGGTCATATCGCAGTAGCTAATTTTAAAATTAAAAAAAATACCTCTGGTGCAAAAATAGACTTAGTGGCTAGAAAATATCTAAAGCAAATTGGCTTAGACTATAAACATGGAACTGGACATGGGGTTGGATATTTTCTTAATGTACATGAAGGACCTCATGCAATTTCAAAAAATAATAAAGTAAAATTGAGAGAGGGAATGATAGTATCTAATGAACCTGGTTACTATGAAAAAAATAGATTCGGAATTAGGATTGAAAATCTTATTTATGTAAAGAGGGTAAAAAATAAAAAAATATTTGAAAATTTAACTATGGTTCCAATCGACAAAGAATTAATAGATATGAATATCTTAAGAGAACATGAAATTAAATGGATAAATAATTATCATAAAACTGTTTTCAATAATCTTAAAAATTATATGAATAAAGAAGAAATTACAGAATTAAAGAAAGCATGTTCAGTTATTTAGTATTTTTTTCCACTCTTTTTCAGTAATAATTTTAATATTTAATTGTTTTGCTTGATCAATTTTTTTTTTTGTTGGTTTTGTTTCTCCAACCACTAAAAAATCAAGTTTTTTAGAAATAGAGCCTAGAACTTTGGCTCCGTTGTTTTCTGCTATAACTTTGGCTTCTGATCTGCTCATGTTTTGGAACCCTCCTGTAAACATCAATTTCTTTTTTGAAAACTTTCCATCGGAATTTTGAATTATATAGTCTTTAATATTTAGTTTTTTTACTAACTCCTTAACAATTCGTACATTAGAGTTATTTGAAAAAAAGTTATCAATAGATTTTATTTGAGTTTCACCAATTCCATCTAAATCAACAAGATTTTTCAAAACTTTTTTTCTATTTTGGGTGTCATATAATTTCCCAAATTCTTCAACTGATACAAAAAAATCAGCTAATATTTTTGCGTTTTCTTGACCAATATGTCTAATTCCAATTGAATAAATAAATTTATCAAGAGATATTTTTTTTGATTTTTCAATGGCCTCTTTCAAATTATTTATTGATAGTTCGCCCCATCCCTCAAGAGTCTTTATCTTTTCATAATTTAAATCAAAAATATCTGAAGGTTTTTTGATAAAATTTAAATCCCAAAACTGATCAATCACTCTCTTTCCTAAACCGTCAATATCAAATGCCTCTTTTGAAACTATATGTTTGAGTTTTTCTCTGGCAATATACTTACAATCATATCCTTTTGTGCATCTTCTGACAGCGTCTTCTTTTTTAGTTGTCTTGCTTATCTCTTTTATTGTTGGGGCTCCACACAAACATTTAGAGGGAAAAATAAATTTTTTGCTTTCCTTTTTTCTTTTTGAATCATCAACAGAAATTACTTGAGGAATCACATCCCCTGCTCTTTGTATTCTTATAGTATCGCCTATCCTTATATCTTTTCTTTTAATTTCATCTTCATTATGTAAAGTAGCATTTGATACAACAACACCTCCAACAGTCACTGGTTCAACTTTGGCTACTGGCGTTATCGCACCAGTTCTTCCAACCTGAATAACTATATCTTTAACTGTTGTGTTTGCTTTCTCTGCAGAGAATTTATATGCTGTTGCCCATCTTGGCGAATTCGACGTGTTGCCTAATCTTTTTTGCAAATTAATATCATTTACTTTATAAACTAGACCATCAATATCATACTCTAAAGAAGATCGTATATTATCTACAAAAGAGTGCTGTTTTTCAATTTCATTAATACCACTAATTTTTTTAACCAGTGGGTTTGTAGAAAAGCCCCATTGGGAAATTTTTTCTATGAATTCAGATTGTTTGGAGAATATCATTGGTTCAACTGCACCAAAACCATAAGCAAAATATTTAAGTGGAATTTTAGAGGTTTCTTTAGGATCTTTTTGTCTTAAAGATCCTCCTGCAGCGTTTCTAGGGTTTGCGAATTTGCCTTTAATAATTTCAAAATCTTTTTTTCCAATAAATATCTCACATCTAATTTCTATTAAGCTTGGTAATTTTTCTGTTTGAATTCTTTTTGGGATTGCAGATATTGTTTTCAAATTTTCAAGAATATCTTCTCCGAATACGCCATCACCTCTTGAAAGGCCCTTAGTTAATAAACCATTTTCATATATGAGAGTTGCTGAAATTCCATCGATTTTTGGTTCACAAAATAATTCGATAGTGGTTTCTTTAAAATTCAAGAAATTACTAATCTTTTTTAAATAATCTTCCATGTCATTTTTGTTAAATGCGTTTGATAATGATAACATTGGTTTTAAATGTTTTCTCTTTTTGAATTTATTTGAGGGTTTAGCTCCAATAATTTTTTCTACGGACTCTATCTTTTTTAAGAAAGGGTATTTTTTTTCAAGGGCTAATATTTCGTTCTTAATTTTATCATATTCCGCATCAGTAATTTTAGGGCTATCTTTGTTATAATAGTACTCATTGTGTTTTTTCAAAGATTTTAATTTATTTTTAAAATCTTTTTGGATTTTTAAATTTTTTTTCATGTTTATATTATCTTTTTAATTATTCTTTTAAGGAGATTCTCATCTTTATCTTTAAATTTTTTTTTATTAGGAATTTTATATTCTTTATTTAAAATTTTATAGGACTGCTCAAACCATTCACTGGAATTATAATTATATCCTAAAATTTGTGCATAGTTTTTTGCTTCTTCTTCTAATCCAATATGATAATGAATTTCTACCAACCTATGTAATGCTTCTTCGATAAATATGGTACTGTTATAGTCATTCACTATATTTTTTAATCTTTTAATTGCTGATGCCCATTTTTGTACAGAAATATAATATTTTGCAACGTAGAGCTCTTTAGCTGCTAATTGATTTCTTATTAAATCTTTCTTGAACTTAAGATCAATGGCATAATCAGTATCTGGAAACTTATTAATAAATAAATCGATCGCGGCATTAGCTTTTACTAATGGATCTAAATCCTTTTTTTCATCGGTTATTTTTTCAAAATGGATAATAGCAATTAAATAATGAGCATAAATTACATTTTTATCTGCGGGATAAGTTTTTATATATCTACTTAAACTTTCAAGTGCTCGGTCATAAAAATTTATACTATAAAAACAAAAGCTGGACATGATTGCAGATTTTGCGGACAAATCCACATCAGCAAACTTTAACTCAGCTTCAGAGAACTTTTTTTCTGCGTAAAAAAAATCTCTTTTATTAAATGAATCATAAGCTTCTTTGTAAATCTCATAAGGGTTGATATCTTCTGCGGGTTTATAAGTCTCTGGTTTATCTTTTAAACATGAAGATAAAATAAATAAAACGCCGACTATTGAGAGAAATCTTAATAACATATTCAACTAATATCAGAATATTATGAAATGGTAAATTTTTACAACGTTAAGCGCTAATAGCTGCTGAATTACCGTAAGAATTTTGGTTATGTTTGCCAATATTTTCAAAATTTTCTAAAGACCAATTAGCCTTGTCTGAAAAAAACTTTTGTAGCAATTTGTTTGTCAACGCATGGCCACCTTGGGAAGTCTTGATGTGTCCGAATATTCGGTTTCCAGAAAGCAATATATCACCTAAACAATCTAATATTTTATGATTAACAAATTCATGTCTATTTCTGAGTCCGTCCTCATTTAATATTTTATCACCCTGTACAACAATCGCGTTATCTAATGATCCGCCCTTGGCTAAACCCATTCTTTTAATATTATCTATATCTTCGTATAAACAAAAAGTACGAGAGTAATATATTGGAGTTAAATCATCATTACTAAGTTTAAATTCCTTCCGTCTTGTTCTAATAAGAGGATTATTAAAAATTAGTTCAAAATCGATAATTAAATCTTTTTTAAGAGGTTCTATTGAAATAAATTTCAATCCATCTTTGATTTCTACTTTTTTTAAAACATTTATAAATCTTCTAGATGCATCTTGTTCCTCAATCCCGGCTGATTTAATTGCATCTACAAATTCAAGTGCTGAACCATCCATTATTGGAATTTCTGGAGCATCTATTTCTATTAAAGCATTGTCTATACCTTCTCCATAAAAAGCTGCCATTAAATGTTCAACAGTAGATACACTTGCGCCATGTTCATTTTTTAATTTTGTGCAAAGAATCGGCTCAACAACATTTTTAAAATCTGCATGAATAATATTATTTTCCTTTATATCAACTCTTTTGAACACTATGCCTGTATTAGGTTCAGCTGGGTTTATCGTTAGGTTTGCTTCTATACCGTTATGTAATCCAACGCCTTTAAGGTCTATTTTTTCTCTTAAAGTTTTTTGTCTAATTTTTTTCATGAAGCTTTATACAAAATCTTTTTTGCTGAATTAAAACAACTAATGTTTCTAAAAATAACAATTAATCACCAAAAAATAAGTTAAAGAAACGGGTAATTAGAGACTTTTTTTCTTGCACTACCGGAACCGCTTCTTTTTTCCACCCATATTGACCAATTTTTCTAGCATGAGAATATAGGCTTTCTAGAGAATAATTTTCTATTAAATCTACGTTAAAATTATTTTCTTTAGAAAAATAAAATTTATAGTTTTCAATTAAACATTGCGCATTTAAATCATCTTGTAAAACTAAAAAAATTGGAATTCTTTTATCTAAAAAACTATGAACATTTATATTTTTTAAAAGTATAATCTCAGAAAATTCTTGTATTCTTGCTTTTAAAATATCTAAAAGTAGTTTTTTTTTAATTTTTCTAAAATTTTGATTTAAAAAGTGCCTCTCTTCTACAAATTCTTTTTCTTCGTTTTCGCTGTTAAAATTGGTTCTCGTTAGAATTTCTTTTATGTCCTCTATTTTTAATCCAGTTATCTTAGATATATCAATTAAGATTATATCAGATCCAAACTTAAAATTTTGAGAATATTTAAGCGATGAGTTTTCAAAAAATATAATTTTTGATTTTTTTTTTAAGATTTCAATTTTAAAAAACGTCTCTACATTTGACTGATGATTAATTAAATTAGAACCTTGTAAAAAATCTTTTGAGATAAATTTTTTAACTTTCAAATTACATTTGTCAAAAATATTTTTTAAATTATTAAAGTCATTATTATCTATAAGAAAGAAAGAGAGTTCATGAGAATAAAAATCTCCAAACAGGCCTATTGGTAGATTTTTAATTTCACTTTTATCAAGAATATATTTTGAATTAAAAATTTGAAGAATTTTTTTTTTACTTTCTATCTCATCAATTTTTGACTTGAGTGAATTTAATATGTAAGTAATATTTTCTTTGACTAATTGAGAACCATTTAATTTTTTATAGCCAGAAAGATTTACAATCGAACAATTAAAATTATTAATTACAACTATAGTTTCTTTAAAGAAAAGCTTTAGTTTTTGTTCAATTAAATAGATATTTTTTTTAAAAATCTCAAAAACTAAATTATGATCTGATATTTTGTTATTTTGGATCCCTTCAATCGGAACAGAAATCTCATACAATAGCTTAAATTCATTATTTTCAACATTTTCAATTACGATAAAGATAAATTCTGAATTGTTTATCTCTATAAATAAATATGGTGAATCAGATTGCATAAATTATTTTAAAATAAGTTGACCATTAATTCTATAATCGAAAATTTTATATTTTTCAAAATTAGTATTATTTTGTAAACTTAAAAAATTTTTAAGACTATCTTCATAGTTTTTTATAGGAAGTTTTATTGTTTGATTCTTAATAGTTACTAGATCCCATCGTTCTGATTTGTATAGATAAAACTTTTTTATATCATTAATAGGAAAATTTATTTTTTTTAATTGATTATAAAATATTTTAAAACTTTCTTTGTCTCCAAAAACCAAGGGGAGTTTGCTAAATCTATCTAAATCAACAAAACTTATCGTCTCATTTTCTTTTGTGTAAAATTTTTTCGTCTTTTTATTTTGTAAAATTGCTACAGGCTCTTTCTCAATAATTTTAAATTTTATCTTATCGGGATAAATTTTTTTAATTTCAAAACTTTTTATAAAATCTATTTCATTTAATTCTCTTTTAATTTTTTGTAAATTAAGAAAAAAAATATTTGATTCATATAAAAAGGATAATTTTTTTCTAATTTCCTCTTCTTGAATTATTAAATTATTTTCAATAAAGATTTTCTTGATCTTTGGTGCCGTGTTTAAAGTGATACTATTTTGTATGTTATAGGTACTGAGAAATAATAGTAGAATTAATGCAATTAGAAATCTCTTTCTCATCTATTAGTGCTTGCGTCTAATAAAATCTTCTCAACTAAATTAGGGAAATTAATACCACAATAACTAGCAGTTTCTGGCACAAGAGAAAGGCTAGTCATTCCTGGCTGTGTGTTAACTTCTAAAATATAGAATTTTTTTTTGAAAAATTTAAAATCTGATCTTGTGACACCTTTACAATTTAAAGATTGATGTGCCTTTTTAGCAATTTGTAATATTTTTTTGTAATTATGTTTTGTGAGTCTAGCGGGCATTATATGTTTTGTTTTTGCAGCCTTTGTGTACTTTGCTTTATAATCATAAAATAATCTTTTTGGGACTAATTCTATAGCACCTATTGCTTTATTATTTATAACAGTAACTTGCACTTCTTGTCCTCCTACAAATTGTTCAAAAATTAAATCATCATATTCTTTAAATAAAGACTTAGTTAATTTTTTTAAATTATTGATATTTTTAGCAATTTTCACACCAAGACTGGAACCTTCGCTCACAGGTTTTATTACAACAGGAAAATTAATTTTATTTTTTTTTAATATTTTTTGTAAAATAATATTTTTATATCTAACTTTATTTAGTGTAAAATATTTTGGAGTTAAAATCTTATTTTTGATAAATATTTTTTTTGAAATTACTTTATTCATAGCATTATACGAACTAATCACACCAGAGTGCGTGTATGGAATATTTAAATATTCAAAATAACTTTGTGCTATACCATCCTCTCCATCCTTACCATGCAAAGCATTAAAAATTACATCTGTTTTTAATTTATTAATTAAGTTTAAATTTTTAAATTTTGGGTCAAATGTTGATACTAGATACTTCTTTTTTTTTAAGGCCTTAACACATGCTCTCCCACTGTTGAGGCTAACTGGTCTTTCTCCAGATGTTCCTCCTAGAACAACAAGAACCTTTTTAAATTTTCTACTCACCGATAATTTTAATCTCTAATTCGAGATTAACTCCTGCTTTTTGATTTACAGTTTTTTTTACTTTTTGTATTAATTGTTCAATATCAGAAGATCTAGCTTTCCCATTATTAACAAAAAAATTACAATGTTTTTTTGATATCTTAGCATCTCCAACTTCAAATATATCACAGCCGCACTCTTTAATTAATTGCCATGCTTTTTTTCTATCGCTATAATTCTTAAAAGTACTACCACACGTTTTTATTTGGCTAGGTTGAGATAATTTTTTTTTCTCAATTAATTCACTTTGTATTTTTTCGATTCTATCTTTGGACGATATCTCTCCTTTTAACGTAACTGATGTAATTATTAATTCACTTGATAAGCTGGTCCCTCTATAAAAAAATTCAATTTGATCCTTATTTATCTCTTTTTCTTCACAATTTTTAGTATCTATTACTTTTATTGAACTTATAATTTTTGAAATATCGTTACCATAACAACCGCTATTCATTATAACTGCGCCCCCAATCGAGCCAGGAATGCAAGAGAGAAACTCTAAATTTCCTATTCCATTATCTTTAGCAAAATTAGAAATTTTACGATCAAGAGTCGCAGCGCCTACTTCGATAGTTTGTTCATCTATTAAATTAATCTTCGAAAAACCTGCTCCTAATTTAACTACCACACCTTTTACTCCATTATCTCTTATAAGAGTGTTTGAGCCTGCGCCTAAAATAGTCATTTCTAATTTATTTTTTTTATTTTCTTTTAAAAATTCTAAAAGTTGTTGCTTATTTTCAGGTTTGAATAAATATTCGGCAGGTCCACCTAAATTAAACCAACTATAATTTGAAAGTCGAATATTTTTAGAAATACTGTCGCCAAACTTTTTTATAAATTCTTGGTTCAATGTCATAAAATAGCTTTTAATTCTCTCATATATTTGGAAATCGATCCTGCGCCCATCCCAATAATTATCTCATCTTTAATTATATTTTTTTTAAAGTATTTTTCTAATTCATTGTAATTTTTAATTATAATTACTTGCGTTTTCGATAAATTAGAAATTAATTTCGCAAATTCTATTACATTATATTTTAGGTTTTTTTTTTCACCTGCTGCGTATAAAGGACATAATAAGACTATATTAGAATTGGAAAAAGAACGAGCAAATTGTCTTTTTAATGAAACTACCCGCGAATATCGGTGAGGCTCAAAAACAGAAATTATTTTTCTATTTTTATAAACATTTTTTACACCTTCTAAAATAGATGTTATTTCAGTTGGATGATGAGCATAGTCGTCATAAAATTCATTTTTATTTTTTGTGAAAATTTTTGTCATTCTCCTTTGTACTCCTGTAAATCTCACTAGTGATTTTTTTATAATATTTTCATTTACTCCAAGATTTAAACATACAGTTACTGCTGCAGTAGCGTTCAACACGTTGTGTTTTCCTATTAATTTTAATTGAATATTTTTTATTTTTCTGATCTTTTTGTTTATGTCAAAGTACTTTAAGTCAAAAATAGAATAATCAATTTTATATCTAATATTTGAAACTTGATAATTAGCATTTTTATTTTCTCCATAAGTAATAATATTTTTATTTTTTATTTTTTTTAAAATTTTTTTTATATTTTTATCATCAATACAAATTATCGCTTTACCAGTCGGAGGTGTTTTTTCTATAAATCTGATAAAAGAAGATTCTAAATTTTTAAAATTTTTATAAAAATCAACATGTTCATAATCAATATTAGTAACTATTGAGTAATTTATTGGCAATTTAAGAAAGCTGCCGTCAGACTCGTCTGCCTCTAGAATAGCCCATTCACCTTTACCTAATTTTGCATTACTCTTAAATGAGTTTATTACTCCTCCATTTATAATAGTTGGGTCAAGTTTTTGATCAGATAAAATTTTCGATACTAACGAAGTTGTAGTAGTTTTCCCATGTGAACCTGTAATTATAATATTTTTTTTTAAAGATACTACATCTGCTAATATCTCAGCTCTTGAATAAATTGGTATTTTTTTTTCTCTTGCATACTTTATTTCACTGTTATTATTTTTAATTGCAGAAGACCTAACAAGAATTGTAGAACTTTTTACATTTTTTTTCGTATGTCCAATGAAAACTTTGATGCCTGCTTTTGAACAGCTAATTGTATTTTTATTTTTAACTTGATCGCTACCTTGAATCTTAAAACCCATGTTTTTCATAATTTGGGCCAGGCCGCTCATACCTATCCCCCCAATCCCTACAAAGTGAACAATTTCTTTTTGACCTAAATTAATTTTTTTCATTAATTATCTCTTTTAATATTAGATTAATATTGTTGTAGACGTTTTTGTCAGAATATTGACTCTGATTTTGCTTTATTTTAGCTATAATTGACCTGTTATTGTGAATATCGCTGATAAGGGCAGGTAATTTTTGATTAAGGTCCTTTTCTTCTATTAAATAAGAAAAATTTTTTCTTAAGTAGTATAAAGCGTTCTTTAACTGATGCTTGTCTGCAGAGGAAGGCAATGGAACTGAGATAAAAGGTATATTAGCATTCGTAAGTTCCGCCAAAATAGAAGATCCTGACCTTGTAATTGCTAAGTCTATTTTTGCAAAGTATTCTTCAATATTATTACTAAAGTTAAAAATTTCGTAATCTATCCCATTTTCTTTATAAAAAATCTCAATTTCATCATTTTGATTTGGTAAACAATGCTGATAGATTTTAAGTGATATTCCTTGATTAGAACATTTTTTAAAAATATTTGGAAGATTTTCTGCAAAAACTTTTGCGGCTTGACTGCCTCCAAGAACAAGAATATTAATTTTTTTACCAAAGTTTCTATTTTTATCTTTATTAGAAAAATTAATAATTTCTTTTTTAATTATATTTCCAATTTCACAAATTTTATTTTCATACTTTTTAGAAATTCCTTCAAGATTCTTATAAGAAACAAATACTTTTTTGGTAAA
>MDTG01140300.1_pt1 | contig 11643 bp, 7 predicted proteins | sample 811421 | NCBI WGS metagenome assembly MDTG01 (sample SAMN05326645, study PRJNA326480) | marine metagenome | isolation source: seawater | place: Pacific Ocean: South East | collected 2011
ATTAGATTATCCATTAAGCAATGTGTATACCGCGTTGGCGCATTACTGGTTGGCTGAAGTTGCCTACAGAGTAAAGGACTTTGAAGGTGCGCTTCTCGAACTCGCCAAATTTGAGGCTACCCCGGGTTCTGCAACGCTGAGTCAATACAAAGGCAGCCTGTACAATAAAGCCTACGCGAATTTCTCGAAAGGGAATTACGAGGCTGCGGCTACGACTTTTAGATTGTACTTAAACAAGCAAGGGACGGATACAAAACTTGCCAATGATGCTGAATTACGCTTGGCAGATTCCTACTTCATGACCAGCCAATACAACAATGCGATCAACTATTACCAGATGTATTTGGGCCGTAGCGTACCGGATTCAGATTATGCAATGTTCCAACAGAGCCTGTGCTATGGCCTTGTGGATGAGGATCAGCGTAAAGCAGTTAGTTTAGAAAAATTAGTAAAGCAGTATCCAAACTCTGTGTATGCAACTGATGCCTATTTCGAGTTGGGAGAAACGTATATGAAAATGGGTAAGGAGAACCAGGCAGAGAACATTTTTACTGCATTTATCCAAGATTACCCCAAGTCTCGATTTATTAAAAACGCCCACATCGCATTAGGGTTGATTTATAGAAGCCAGGGTAAAGGCAAAAATGCATTGAACCAGTTTAAGAGTGTTGTTGAGGATTTTCCGAATACTGCTGAGAGTAGAGAGGCGCTTGGGTTAGCGAAGATTCAGTTTGCTGAATTGGATCAACTCACTGGTTATGTGGACTGGATTCAAACCTTAACAGGCACCGATATAGGTCAGGGTCAACTAGATTCTACCTTATACAACGGTGCTTACGACCGTTACAGCTTTGGCGATTGTCAAGGAACGTTGAAGGGTATGACAGATTACTTGAATAAGTTCCCGGATGGAATCTTTAGAGTTCCAGCGAATTATTACCTCGCGGAATGTGCATTTAGTAAAGGCCAAGACTCTTTAGCACAAATGGCTTATGAATTCGTGGCGGCCTCTGGCGAGCTTAGTTTCCGTAAACAGACGGTAGAACGTCTCGCCTCACTGTATTATGCAAAGCAAAACTTCGAGCAGGCCTTTTATTACTTCGAGCAGGTACTCGGACTTGTGGGTAATGCTGATGAAGGACGTCGTGCGCGAGTAGGGCTGATGCGCTGTGCGAAGTCGTTGGAGAAGGTGCCAGTGGTAATGCAATATGCAGAGAGTTTATTACAGGATGAGGCCTTACCAACCGATTGGAAGATCGAGGCTTTGCTCAATGCTGCACGCAGCGCGTATGAGCTGAAGGATAGTGCAAATGCAAAATTGTACTACACACAGGTTAAAGTGCAGATAAAGGGAGAGGCGCAAGCTGAAGCTACCTATTATCTGGCAGAGTTTGACTTTGTTATCGGTAAATATGATGAATCGAATGATTTGCTGTTCTGGATGATTGAGAACCTACCAACATATCCAAAATGGCGTTGGAACTCTCTCATTTTGATGGCGAAAAATTACGCGGGACTACGCGATGACTTCCAAGCGAATTATACGTTGGATTTCGTGATTGATAATGCGGATTTTGGGGATTATGGCGCACAGGCGAGTGCCTATAAATCCGAATTGGCCTTGCAGAGAGAAAGGGAGGAGCTCAACACTATCGGTGTAGACAGCTTGAGTATGGAAGATTTCGAATTGGAATCTATTGAAGAATTAGAAGAATAAGGAATGATGAAGATGAAATTCCAATGTAGAATAGTCGCTACCGCAGTAATTTTGTTCGGCGTGGATACCACCACGTTGGCCCAAGAGGAAATCGGTGCAGGTGATGAGGTGAAAAGCGTTGAGATTCGTGTTGTAGAAGAGTACCAAGCGCAGGTGCGAAGTGCCCAAAAGATTAGTGAGCAGCCTTCGTTCTCGGACACCACCTCAGAAAAACTGCCTGTGAGCGTTCGCATCAACCCGAAGGCGATGTCCTTGGATTTCGCCCCAGAGGCGATACCTGCAATTCGTCTGGGTAGAGTTAAGCTGCCAAAGCTACCTACACAGAGCGTTAGCGTAGGTGTTGGTAACTATGCTAGTTCTTACGCCAGTTTCATTCTGAGCTCGCCACGCAGCAAGAAAAATGTTTGGGGGGTACATGCCCTTCATCAAGGTGGGTTGAGCGGTGTGAGCGATGTAGATTATCTGCGCCAACCACAGTACGAGAATGAAGTATGGGCAGATTTTCAACGTGCCACAAAGAGCTATAATTTTAAAACGCAGGCCTTGCTTAAGGCTGATTATATTAGTTATTACGGGTCTTTGACACCGTTGACGGTGGTGTTGGATAGTACACCAGGGGCTTGGCAACAGCAGTTCGGGTTGTCGCAGCAATGGTTGCGAACGACCAATCCAACGAGCAAGGTGAGATTTGCTTACCGTAGTGGAGGCGTGTCTTACAAGTATACAGCTGCCGATATAGCTGCGAACGAACATTTGGCCAAGACACAGCACCGCTTTGAAATTTATGCGGACGAGCAGGATATTAGCCTTGATATTGGGTACCAGTTTATCAGTGTAAACTCTTGGGCCGATTCTTTGGCAGGTGTGTACCACAACTTTACAATAGCCCCTTCCACCAGTGGTCAAAAGGGTATTTTGAGTTATGAGTTTGGTTTGAATTTCACTGGAACACAAACCACAGGCTTAAGCGATAATCGCTTTGAATATTACGTGTATCCGAAGGTGAACCTGCAGGCAGAACTACTGAGACGCACACTGGCTATATACGGAGGTTGGGACGGTACAGCCAAGCAGAACACCTTAGAGAGTTTGATTGCTGAGGTCCCCTTCCTTTCGATGGATCAAGAATACCGTCTCTCTGGATCTAATAAAGGGTATGTGGGTATGCAGGGGGCTTTGGCTGGCAAGCTGCAGTACCGATTAGAAGGAACGCTCACAACTATAAATGACGCTTTGATGTTCCAGCGTGATTCACTTTTGATGCTCAGTGAAGTCAACGGTCAGCAGATTGCAGCACTGCACGTGGCATATGCTGAAAATGTAGTTAGGACAGCTGTTCGCGGGGAGTTGAACCTTCCCTTGAAGTATTTTATAGCTTCGACCTATGCCGAACTAAATAACTATTCTGGCGATGTATTTTTAGGTCAAGAAGGACGAGTACTCGGAGCGATGCTTGATTATAATATAAACGAGCTCTCTATTGGGGCGAATCTACGCTATGTAGGTGGTCGTTATAATAATCCGGATTATACATTATATCCGTTGGAAAATTACATCGATTTAAGTGCGCGTATGGACTATAAAATTAACGAAAATCTCAGCTTTAGTTTACGGGGATATAATTTATTGAATCAGAGGTATATGATGTGGCAAGGATACGGTGTTAGAGGCACCCGTGGAATGTTCATAGTAAACTACCAATTTTAATTTCAAAGACGGCAGCTTATTTTCGCTGTAACCCCCGATAATGTTAATAACAATGTTGGTAAGTGCACCCCGCTGAAAGGTCATAAAAGGGTAGAATTGGACCCTAGAAAGTTATCTTTGTTTAGATAGCAAAAAAGCACAATACTGAACCGTTATGAGCGAAGAGCAAAACAACTATGATGGAGGCTCCATTCAAATACTTGAAGGACTAGAAGCCGTAAGAAAACGTCCGGCTATGTACATTGGTGATGTGGGTGTAAAAGGCCTCCATCATTTGGTATATGAAGTAGTAGATAATTCGATTGACGAAGCACTTGCTGGCTATGCCTCTGATATCTACGTTACAATCAACGAAGATAACAGTATCACGGTCAAAGATGACGGTCGTGGTATACCAACCGATATGCACCCGAAGGACGGTCGTTCAACTCTTGAGGTAGTAATGACAGTTCTTCACGCAGGTGGAAAATTCGATAAAGATTCTTACAAGGTTTCCGGCGGTTTGCACGGCGTAGGTGTTAGTTGTGTGAACGCACTCTCTATTATGCTGCATACAGAGGTTCACCGCAATGGTAAGAAGTACGAAGTAGAATTCTCTCGGGGAATAGCGAAGTATGCCACACGCGAAATAGGCACTACAAACTACCGTGGAACTATCGTGACTTTTAGACCAGATAGTGAAATCTTCGAGGAGTTGGTCTACCATTACGAAATTCTAGCAAAGCGAATGCGAGAGCTGGCGTTTTTGAATAAGGGAATTACCATTACTTTGACCGATCTGCGAGAGAAGGACGAGAAAGGTGAATTTATCGGAGAGCGCTTTCACTCTGAGGACGGTCTTGCAGGCTTTGTAAAATACATCGATGCCAATCGCGAAATAATTATGCCTCAAGTGATGTGTATGGAAGGTGAGCGCGATGGTATTCCCGTTGAGGTCGCAATGCACTACAACACGTCCTACAACGAAAACATTCACTCTTACGTAAACAATATAAATACGCACGAAGGTGGTACCCACCTTGCTGGATTCCGTAGAGCTTTGACACGTACCTTAAAAAAATACGCCGACGAAAGTGGTCTTCTTGCCAAGGAGAAGGTAGAGGTGAGTGGTGATGACTTCCGTGAAGGTTTGACGGCTGTCATCTCTGTGAAAGTTATGGAGCCTCAGTTCGAAGGTCAGACGAAAACTAAACTAGGTAATAAAGAAGTAAGTGGTGCTGTAGATAAGCTCGTTGGGGAAATGTTGACCAATTTTTTGGAAGAACACCCTAACGAAGCTAAAATTATCGTTCAGAAAGTACTTTTAGCAGCTCGCGCACGCATAGCAGCAAAAAAAGCGCGTGAGATGGTTCAGCGAAAAGGCACAATGTCCTCAATGGGACTTCCTGGGAAGTTGAGCGATTGTTCTGAAACAGATCCTGAAGTATGTGAGATTTTCCTTGTGGAGGGCGATTCTGCAGGGGGTACAGCAAAGCAAGGTCGCGACCGTAATTTCCAAGCCATTCTGCCTCTTCGTGGTAAAATACTCAACGTTGAGAAGGCTATTTCTCATAAGGTTTTTGAAAATGAGGAAATCAAGAATATGTATACAGCCCTAGGCGTAAGTGTAGGCACTGAGGATGATGAGAGAGCTTTGAACTTGGCTAAACTGCGTTATCACAAAATAGTCATCATGACAGATGCCGATGTCGATGGAAGCCACATTTCAACATTGATTTTGACTTTCTTCTTCCGTTACATGCGTGAGTTGGTAGAATTAGGTTACGTATACATTGCCAATCCACCACTTTATTTAGTGAAGAAAGGTTCGAAAAGCTCGTACGCATGGAACGATGACCAACGCGACGCACTTCAGCTTGAATTTGGGGGTGAAAATGGTCAAGGCGTTGGTATTCAGCGTTACAAGGGTCTTGGAGAGATGAACGCAGAACAATTGTGGGAAACTACAATGAATCCTGATGAACGCATCTTGAAGCAAGTGACTATTGACGATAGTGCTGAAGCCGACCGTGTCTTCTCGATGCTAATGGGCGATGATGTACCACCGCGTAGAGCTTTTATCGAGCGCAACGCGAAATACGCAAACATTGACGCTTAATAAGGGTCATAGCATCATAAAAGCCTCCTTAATTGGGGGCTTTTTTGTAGTTGTTCAGTTGCTATTATCAAGCTGTGGACGAGAAGATCATAGTGATAAGATGGTTTTTCGCTACAATGAGCCAGCGGGTATATCAACATTGGATCCAGCCTTTGCTAGAGATAAGAGTATCATTTGGGCTGTTGGACAGCTATATGAAGGACTATTCACCTTGAATGAGCATAATGAAGTTATGCCTGCGCTAGCCAAGAATTATGATGTTGACGGCTCAATATATTCCATTGTCATCCGCGAGGCCTATTTTCATTCAGGTCGTCGTATCACCGCTTCAGATGTAAAATATTCTTTTGACCGTTTGGTAGACCCTGCTGTTGCTTCTCCCGGCGCGTGGGTTCTTGAGCGTGTAAAAGGTATTGTTGCTACTAACGACTCCTTACTCCAGATAGAATTGGTCCAGCCTTTTGCGGCTTTCCCTTCGTTACTCACAATGCCGTATTGCGCTGTGGTAGACTCTGTTGCCGCTGAAGCCGGTAAATTGTCTACAGAGGCTGGGGGTAGTGGTCCTTTCAAATTTCACAAATGGTATTTTGGTGAAAAGCTTATTCTTCAAAAGAATGATAAGTATTGGCGTCGAAACGATGAGGGGCAATCTTTGCCCTATCTAGACGGGGTGAGTGTTTCCTTCTTACCGGATCAACAGAGTGCTTTCCTAGAATACCTCGTAGGTTCGTTTGATTTGCTACCCAATATCGATCCCAGTTTCAAGGATGATCTTCTTACAGCGGATGGAGGGATGCAAGAGCGCTACGGTGTGAATCACATATTGGAACGTAGTCCCTTTCTAAACACTGAATTTCTCTTGTTCAATGCCGAGTCGGAAATTCCTTACGAATTGCGTTGGGCCATTAATGCAGGCATAGATCGTGCACAGATGATGCAATTACTTAGAAGTGGTATTGGTCGTCCAGCTAGTGGAGGAATCATTCCTTACGGACTTCCAGGTTATTACGAGGGTATAGGTATAGGATATCAGCCAGATAGTGTGAAAGTCCTGCTCGAATCTTTCGATGAATTGCCAAAATTGACCTTGACGACTGTTGCGAATTATAGAGATATATGTGAGTTTATACAAGGCTCTTTGGGCCAATTAGGTTGGTCTATTGCCGTCGATATTGTGCCTTCGGCGACGCTGCGCGGTCAGAAGAGCGCTGGAACATTGGACTTTTTCCGCGCGTCCTGGATAGCCGATTATCCTGATCCGGAGAATTATGTATTACTTTTCGCTTCAATGATGAAAGCGCCTTCAGGACCGAATTATTCCCGGTATACAAACCAGGAATATGATCTTTTATATGAGCAATTGGTCACTACTACTATTGATTCCGTAAAGTTAGATCTGGCGCGTAAGGCTGATGCGTTGCTAATGCAGGATGCCGCCTGTGTTCCTTTGTATTACGATGAGGTATTTCGCGTGTATCCTAAAGGTATGCGAGGCTTAAAGACCAATGCACTAAACGCTTTATTGTTGAACGAGGTTATTCTTCCGAAGAAATAGGTTCTTGCTCCTCGAGTGCAGGTGGTCCTATTGTTGTGATAAGAGGGTAATGGTCACTAAGGTTAATATGATCTATGTGTTGGTCGTAGCTCTCAAGGCCCTCTGAATGTAATGTCCAATCTATCCGAATAGGTAAACATCGGCGCCTTAGCGGTTCAAAACTCCCCATCTTACCATAGCCCTTAAAGATGTAAGGGTCTTCAAGTTTTAAAAGGAGCCTCGCGTAGAGATTTCCTGCTGGAACACTGTTGAAGTCTCCGCAGAGCACTACGGGATACGGACTTTCTTCAATCCACTCTAGGATAGATTTACTTTGAAGTCCTCGTGTACGGTCGGAACCTGCTAATTTTTTAGCAATTTCTTTTCCGCGTTCGAGCAATTCTTCCGTATTCGGGGCAACTTCTATATCACCGTCCTGTAGGCCTGTTGAGTTGAGGTGAACATTGATGAAGCGCACGGTATCCCATGGAAGTACTATATCAGCCAGTCCTGCACTGCGCGTTGGGTATCTCTTGCCCTGATTCACATAAGAAAACGTCAAGGGTTCATTGTTAATGATGGGGTATTTTGAGAAAATCCCAACGCTGTATCTACTGATTTTTGGAGCAAAAGCCACATAATTAAATGACTTTTCGAGCGGTTTGTGTCCTGGTCGACGCACCTCTTGCAAACAGAGCACGTCGATATTTTCCTTTGCGGCCCATGCACACATTCTTTCCGGCGCATCTAATCCTTGGTAAAAGGCCCGCACGTTGTAGGTGGCGATACGAACGGTATCATGCGGCGGGGTGATGGGTTGAGCATATGGAAATTGGGCAAGGGCAGGTAAGAGCGTCAAGGAGATTCCAATCAAATTGGGCAATACTCTCTTAGCAGATACACGAATTGTTACTACAAGCAAAATGAGATGCGGAAGAATCAACGTCGGAAATATCAAGGACATCAAACTCGCACCGGCGAAAACATTGGCAGGCAATAAGGAGCCTAATCCACTCGCAGCAGTAATTAATAAGAGGAGTCGGTTGGTCCAGGTGAGTATGAAACGGCGTTTTTTCACTCTTCGTTGGAGATCTTGAACAAGTAGGCCTTTTCTTCCTTGGACAAGCTGTCGTAGCCTTTATCCTTTATTTTATCCAGAATAGTATCCATCTTGGCGGTATCCTGCGTCGATTTTACGGAGGAAGACTTTGGCTTTTTCACTTCCTCATATTTGACATAGCTGCTTTCACCAAAACTGAATCCGCGGCGCTTCTTTTTTGACTTTGGACGGAAGAGCATATTTCGCACCGCATCAATAATCTGGAAGAGATACACGTTCCATTCGTGGCCCTGGCGCATACTGCGTATGAAGAAAAAGGCTACAATGGCACCGCCTAGGTGCGCAATATGACCACCAGCATTTGATCCTGTCAGATTTAATACATCAAGTGTTACGATACCCGCTGCAAGCATCCAATATTTGATTTCGAATATGCCCCACAATCTTACAGGCATTTGTGGCATGTACAAGGCTCCGGCTACCAATACAGCAATACATCCTGCACTAGCACCCACCATAGAACCTTGACCAAGTATTGGGCTAAGGTTGTAGAGTATGATGTACAAAAGACCACCACCAATCCCGCCGTAGATGTATAGGGCGAGCATTCTCTTTTCACCGAGGTATTCCATCAGGATTTTCCCTGAGAAGTAAAGAACGATCATATTAAAGAGAATGTGACGGAAGCCAAAGTGGGTAAACATGTACGTCAAAATGGTCCATGGTCGAAGCAGTAGCCTCAACGGATCTGAAGGAAGTGCAAGTAAATCGTCGGCAAGGTTTGGGATCAAACCAAAGTTTCCAGTAAACAGGCTGGTAAAGGCATTGGTCAATGCGAATAATAGAAATACCGAAATATTAAGGTAAAGCAAACGCGTCAAGTAATCTCCCTTGAAGGCATCGTATTTCGCTCTTTCAAATAAACTGCTCATGAATACTGGTAAAGTGGTTGCTTAAAGGTACCTCGTTTTACGCCACCTGCGTATTAACAAAAATCCAAACAACATACCGCCGAGATGGGCAAAATGCGCAATGCCGCTATTGCTCGTTGCAAAACCATTGTAGAGTTCGAGCAACCCATAGCCAATAACGAAATATTTGGCCTTGATAGGGAAGAAGAAATTCAGGTAAATTACTTGGTTCGGGAAGGTCATACCAAAGGCAAGAAGTACCCCAAATACAGCGCCTGATGCCCCGACCATTGGGGTGTTGAGTAGTCTATTGAGCGCACCCATCGTGCTGCTGGTATAGTTATACCCTCTCTCAATGAGATCGGCACCCTCGGTGACCACCACTAGAAGGTTTTCGGGGCTCACGCTCGCAGCTAATGTATAATATTCGTAAGCATTTACGGCGATCTGCAAAGTACTTGCACCCAACCCCGTAAGCATGTAATAGATCAAGAATCTTTGCGATCCCCAATAATTCTCCATGGCACTGCCCAAGAACCAGAGCATAATCATATTGGAAGCAATGTGTCCAATGTTTCCATGCATAAACATGTGCGTTACAAGTTGAGAGGGAATGAAACTTTCGCTGGCTGGATAATAAAGGCCCAACCACTGAGTTATGTCCACTCCGAATGTGGAGCGGAAGCTGATCATCCCCATGAAGAATAAGCCATTGATAATGAGTAGATTCTTTACTACTGTGGGCATCAGGCTAAAGCGTTGCTGTGCGATCATATCTTTTAAACAAGATCATCTTGTTGGAGTTCAGTGATTATTTTTTTACCGTTCGGCCCTATGCGTGGATTGGTACTGCTAAACAACTGTTGTTTAAGAGCTTCCAAAGCTTCTATGTTCACCGTGCTTTTTGCGGATTTTGTGGCCAATTCTAGAGCCAATACTTTCAATATTTTGGATTCACTTAAATCTCCCATGTTGCTGAGTTCGTCCATAAATCGTTCCATTGCGCCAAGTGCCTCTTCGGCTGACAATACGACAGGTGCACCAACAATTTCCACACTGCTTCGATCTGCACTTAAGTTCCAGTCAAACCCTGTAACGGTAAAGGCACTTGCATATTCCTCCAGCAAGAGCGCATCGGCAGGGGTAATTTGCATAGTGGCAGGAAATAGTAGTTGTTGAGAGGCTACGCTGGCTCCTTGAAGCTTCGACCAAATTTGGTCGAACTGCACACGTATCTGAGCCTGCTTGGTATCGATGAGTAAAAGCTTGCTTCCCAGCACTGTGACCATAAATTTTCCCCAGGCCAATACTTTTGGTATTTGTTCGCTGAGATTAATCTGGTCTTCTTCGGACCAAAACTGCTCTACGGAATTACTCAATGCGGGCACCTCAAGCTCAGGGTTGGTGTTGAGCATTTTCTCTGTTTTTATTCTCTCGTACTGTTCGTCCGGTGTTCGAAGCTGTGGTCGGCTGATACCATTGTCAGGTTCAAAAGGATTGAAATTCGGATTTACACGAATTTTTGGCTGAGGCGGTATATGTCCCTTAGGCATCGGCGGTACAGAAAAGCTGACCTCAGAATTAAAGTCAATGGCAGGGGCCACATTAAACTGTCCTATAGCATGACGCGCTGCGCTGCGCAATACGGCATAAATGGCGCGTTCGTCCTCAAATTTGACCTCTGTTTTTGTAGGATGAATATTTACATCAAGCCCGTTCGGATCCACTTCTAGAAACAGAAAGTAACCTGGATGGTGTTCTGCGCTAAGCACCTCTTCAAAAGCCTCTCTGAGTGCACTGTGTAAGTACGGCGATTTGATGAATCTTCCATTGACGAAGAAGAACTGCTCGCCACGTTTTTTCTTAGCAAACTCAGGCTTCAATACAAATCCAGTCACTTTGACCACATTGGTATCCTCATTGATCGGGACCAGTTTTTCATCGAATTTCCGTCCGAAGATGGCGCTTATTCTGCGACGTGAATTTTCGGGCATTAAATGAAAAAGCACCTTCTCGTCGCTTTTTAGGATCCACTCAATGTTTGAATGCACCAGGGAGACACGATGAAATTCATCTATACAATGCCTCAATTCTATTCTATCGTTCTTGAGAAATTTCCGTCTTACGGGAACGTTGTAAAACAGGTTCCGAACCTCCACAATACTTCCTCGCGGTCCAGGGTAAGGAAGGTTAGCGGTGATTTTACCATCCTCTAGCTTAAGCGAGGTTCCCATTTCACTGTTCGCCGTATTCGTCTTGAGTTGCACGTGCGCTACGGCAGCAATAGACGCCATTGCCTCTCCACGGAAACCGCGAGTACTTAGGTTGAACAGGTCCTCTGTAGAAGAAATCTTCGAGGTGGCATGGCGACGAAAACAAAGTTCGGCATCGGCTGCATTCATACCGCTTCCGTTGTCAGTAACAACAATGGCAGTTTTACCTGCACCAGTAAGGCTTAAAGTGATTTTTGTTGCCCCAGCATCGATGCTGTTTTCCAGCAACTCTTTTACCACAGATGCAGGCCGTTGAACAACCTCACCCGCAGCAATCTGATTGGCAACGTGGTCTGGAAGAACGGAAATTAGTGCGGTCATAAAAGAAATTTAGCAGCAAAAA
>MDTG01317214.1_pt1 | contig 11643 bp, 6 predicted proteins | sample 811421 | NCBI WGS metagenome assembly MDTG01 (sample SAMN05326645, study PRJNA326480) | marine metagenome | isolation source: seawater | place: Pacific Ocean: South East | collected 2011
CAATGAAATTGGAAGAATCATAACAAAGCAAGAAGTAAAGCGGTCTATAGGTCAGGAAAATATATTTGTTTCGCCAGTAATTGAAAAATTAATTGAACAAATAGCCATTGAAGCGAGGAAAAGTGAATTTATCGATGTAAAAAGTGGTGTTTCTGCACGTTTACCAATCTCAGCTTATGAAAATATTTTAAGTGCTGTTGAGCGTAGGATGCTGTTAAACGGTGATTCGACCGGTATTGCAAGAATAGGTGATCTATCTGCTGCCATTCCAGCAATAATTGGGAAAATAGAAATGGTTTACGAAGGGGAACAGGAAGGTGCTCCTAATGTGGCCAGACGTTTAATCAGCCAAGCTATACGGTCAATCGCACCAGAATATTTTGAAAATATTCATTATTTGAGTCAAAAAAGAGCTCCTCAAGAATTGAAGGACAATTACAAACTAATAACCAACTGGTTTGAAAGTGGGAAAAAACTTGATTTATTGAATGACATGACACAAAATGAATATAGTGAGGCCTTGAATAAGGTAACCGGCTTGGATGAAAAGGTAAAAAATCTTGCTACTGATACAGATGAAAAAATCGTATTCAAGGAATTTTTGCTTACTTCATTAGCTGAATTTTCGCTTTTAGAAAGAAAACAATTAAAACGAGGAGCGTACTTCCAGGATTATTTTAAATCAGTGATAGGAGGTTTGCAGTAAAAGTCAGTCATTTTTACTGTTCCAAATAATGCTATTAGTCTGTTTTATTGGTTATTTCGGTTGAGTTTTTTTTTGGCTCTCCATCGGCATATTCAATTGTTTCAATTTTGTTTACGTTGGCATCATCATAGGTGTACTTTATTTTTGAGACCAATTGTCCCATTGAGTTATACTCTGATTCTTCAATGCATATCCCGTCAGAATTATGTAAATATTCAAAAGTTGTTTCAAGTTTACCAGATGGACCAAAATAATTTTCTATAGTCACATCACCTTTGGTATTAATTTTTTTCTCAATTCTGGAGCCGTCACAATAATATTCGTCTTCAACTTTACTCATTTGATTATCCATTTTTAAACCTTTAATTTATTTTCAATCCAATAACGCAAATATCGTCAACTTGTTCTAATTTACCTTTCCAATCATTTAATGTTTTTTCGATAATTTTTTTTTGCTGATAAATTGGCTCTTTACACGCTGATTGAAGAAGTTTTTTAAATGCTCTTGTTTTATACTTTTTCCCCTTAGGCCCGCCAAATTGATCAGCGTATCCATCTGTAAACAAATAAACACAATCTCCAGAACTCAATTCAACTTCATGAGTAACAAAAGGGACTGGGTTATTGGATAATCCGATAGATTGTTTGCATCCTTTTATATCCTCAACAACGTCACCATTGTTTCTGACTACCCAAAGTGGGTTATTTGCTCCTGAAAAATATAAGCGATTTCCGTTTAGTTTTATTAGCGCAATGTCCATTCCATCACTTACTTCGTCCTCAGATTTTTCAAACTCTGTTACAACTAAATCTCTTGTTTTATCAAGAATTTCTCCTGGTTTGTTTAAGGAGAATTCTTTTATTGAACGATTTAAAGCGGCGTTACAAACAATAGAAACCAGTGCGCCTGGAACACCATGACCCGTGCAGTCGCATGATGCAATATATAAGTCTTTATTTTTTTGATTTAACCAGTAAAAATCACCTGCAACAATATCCTTAGGCTGGTAAAAAACAAAGCCATTAGGAATTAACTGATTAAGTTGTTTTTCGGACGGCATGATTGCATTCTGAATTCTTTTGGCATATTGAATGCTGTCAACGAGTTCTTTATTTTTAGTTTCAGAAGACTTTAAAAGAGTGAAATTTAAATTTTTCTTTTTTATTATATCCCTCACAAAATAAAGAGACGTCCCAAAAACAATAAGTGTGGTTGTACAAATATTCATTAGATAAAATGTATCCCTGAAAACACCTGTAACTTGAGTTGAATCACTTGAAAGTTTTGGTGCAAAAATCACAGTTATTAAAATGATGAAAAGGAATTGGGCCATCCAAAAAATAGATTGTTTTTTATTGGTAAACAGTAATGCGCCTATAGGGCCAACAAGACTCCATAAAACCACAAATCCCGAGTCATTGAGTTTGCCTAAACTCCATTGAACAAGGGCTGGAATCCATGTAATGCCAAAAAGCTGAGCATTAACTAGTATGTAATGATTTTTTTTGAAATGGGCGACTAAAATGGAAAAACCTATAAAAACAACAAATAGCCAAGGTAAAAACATGGTTAGTCCATACCCAAGAAAAAGGTAGTAAAGTCCACCCCAAATTAAACCGAAAAAACAGCAGGAAACAGATATTATTATTATTAGATTTTTAGAAAACCTTTGATCATCTGTATCGCCATGCCTGTGGGCAAATCTTTCAACGATATTTTTAAATTTCATCTCCTTAAATTGAGTGAATCTCAAGTTAATAAAATTAATTACATATTATCTAAAAAAGGAAATTTACTCCTTTTCTCATTTCTTCCAAAAAATTGTCGATTTATTCGGGTGTAATCTTAGCTCTGCTGATAAATAATTGTTACATCAACAACTTATAATGTAGAATTTGATGTTGAACTCAAGATAGTTTAGGCAAAAAAGCAACAATAGGAGAGTGCTCACAACGTAAGCTATTTTGAGGTATTTCGGGACTACACGATATATATGATGATAAATTTATATGTTCTGCGTTTTCAATTGGATGGGAGTGATTTTATCCGAGATTAGAAACAAAGTTTTTTCTTGTAAGTTTTGTTATTTTTTAATTCCATTCCAAATCATTTTGAAAAACAAGAAAACTACTGGCATTAGGTTAATCAATTAAACATAAAGAGGTGTGTGGCGATATTTACTTTTTTACCCTTTTATTTATTATTGTTTTTAGGGTTTTGTTTATTAGATGTTTTATTTTTGATGAAATGAAATTAGTCCTTCCACTAAATTAGCTGTCTTTTTCATAATCTATGTTCAGAAAGTGTTCAATAGTAGTGTTTTATGTATTTGTAAGCATATCTACTTTTGGTCAGAACTTTACCCAAAATGTAAGAGGTAAAATCACAGATGCTCAATCCGGAGCTGAAATTCCCGGAGTGATGGTTCAGCTTCTGGAAGGCGACTCTTCCAATGTTGTATTGTCAGATGTTTTTGGAAATTACAAACTTCAGAATGTACCAATAGGACGAGTTGACATTCTATTTATGATGACTGGATTTGATTTTGTTTATCGAAGAAACTTAGTAGTCGCTTCGGGGAAAGAGTTGATTCTGAATATAAAATTGGAAGAGAGTGTTAATGATATCCAAGTTGTTGAAATTAATGTAAAGTCAAATCAACTAAAACCAAATAATAAAAGTGTTGTAAATAGTTCTGTGAATCTGAATCCACAACAAACACAAAAATTTGCCGGAACACTTATGGACGTCTCCAGAATGGCTGCAAACTATGCCGGTATTGTACCCTCTGGAGACCAAAGAAACGATATTATTGTAAGGGGGAATTCACCTTTAGGTATTGTGTGGAGATTAGAGGGCGTAAACATACCCAACCCGAATCATTTCGGCTCGCAAGGAGCCTCAGGAGGCCCTATATCTATTTTAAATAATAACAACTTAGCTAGTTCTGATTTCATGACAGGAGCTTTTCCTGCCGAATACGGGAATGGGACCTCTGGTGCTTTTGATCTAAAAATGAGGAATGGAAACAACGAAAAAATAGAGTATACAGGTATGGTAGGTTTTAATGGCTTTGAGGTAGGTATAGAAGGGCCTTTTTCAAAAAAAAGTAAGGCGTCATATATGATTAATTACAGATATTCCACACTGGGTGTTTTCGATGCTTTGGGCATAAGCTTTGGATTTCCTGCTATTCCCCAATATCAGGATGTTGCGTTTAAAATCAATGTCCCGACAAATGGGAACTTGGGTCGTTTTCAATTATTTGGAATAGGTGGAATAAGTTATATAGAATTGTTGGACAGCGACAAAGAGGAGGGAGAGTGGACATTTACGTCTTCGGGAACAGATGTTACCTTTGGTACAGATATAGGAGTGGTGGGGTTGAATCATAAAAAATTCGTTACAAAAAAATCTTTTTGGAGTAATACCTTATCGCTGTCTATTAACAGAAATGACATATCTTCAGACACTGTTCCAACCGATAACTCTCTTTCTCCCTTTACAACTTATTTAAATCAATCTGTTCAAACGAATTATTCATGGAACTCGGTTTTCAACACAAAATTTAATGCTAAGCACAATTCTAAGTTGGGTCTAATTACAGATTACATTGATGTGAATTTTAGTGAGGAGTTTTATTCTAATGTATTTTCATCCTGGCTTCCAATAATTGATTTTAAAGGAGGAACAGCACTTATCCAAGCGTATGCTCAACACCGATACAAACCCGCAAATAAGCTAGTGATGAATGGGGGGATTCATTATCAAAGATTACTTTTAAATGGCTCGGATATTTTTGAACCGAGAGCATCTGTAAAATACGAATTAACAAAAAAACAATCTCTAAGTTTGGCATCGGGTCTTCATTCACAAATGCATCCTTTACGGGTTTATTTATTGGAAACAAATTACGATGATGGAACGAGTGTGAAAACAAACGAAAATTTGGATTTCACCAAAAGTGTCCACTTTGTTTTGGGTTACAATCTTATGTTAACATCTAATTTGAGATTTAAAACGGAAACCTATTATCAGTCAATTTATGATACGCCTGTCGAAAATGGAACTTTCTTTTCAATAGCAAACGCAGGTGCTGATTTTATTTTTGAAGACACTGACAGTCTAGTGAACTCAGGAACAGGTTCCAACATGGGAATTGAATTTACATTCGAAAAAGTATTCAATAAAAACTATTATTATTTGATTAATGCCTCCCTCTACGACTCGCGTTATGTCGGCGGAGATGGTATTGAGAGGAATACAGCTTTTAACGGGAATTATACATTCAATGCGCTTGGTGGGTATGAATTTAAAATATCTAAAATAATGGTTTTGACACTTGACTTTAAATTTGCAGCATCCGGAGGTAAACGATACCTAAGATTTGATTTAGATGAATCAATAAAGAACAACCGAGCGGTGTTTGACAATAGCTCTGTTTTTGAACTTAAATTTGATGACTATTATAGATTAGACATGAAAACAGGATTTAGAGTAAACACAAAAAAAGTCACACATCTTTTTGCCTTTGACGTTCAAAACATCACTAACCGTCAAAACATTTTTCGAGAGGTATTTGATGCGGGGATTGGGGAAATAAAGCAAGAATATCAACTTGGGTTTTTCCCTGTTTTCTTATACAAGATTTCTTTTTAAAATTGAAAATAAGAGGATTTATATTTTTTAGAATTAATAGCCCACTTTACTAAAATAAAACATGACATGATTAAAAAAGTAATTTTATTTGTATTAATAATTGTAATAAATCAAACGCTAGTTTTTCAAAAAACGTGCAATAAATGACATACCAATAAAAAAAATCATTTTTGAGTAGGCTTCTTACTGCCAGGGAAAAGAGAGGGTGATAAAGAGAAGGATAAAGGTAACCTTGAGAAAATCAGATAAAAAGCCAGTTGATATGGATTTATCAATTAAAATGGGAAAAATAATTGGTTTACCTGCTTGTACAAATTTTGGGGTAAGTAAAATTAATTTTTCATTCACTGATTAGTTAAGCTAAGAAAATGATATTGAAGCAGGATTAGAATCACCAGGAATAGTTACTTACTGGCTTATTAAAGATTTAATTTTGGTACTACAATTGGTTTGTATTTTGCACTTGGAGAGAACAGTTTAAAATGGAATTTTCAAGGAAAACCTTGGCTGTGAATACGTTTAGGATATTCAATATTTTCCTTTTAATTAAAAACTTCATTTAAATTTAGTACGGAAATTACTTAAGAAAGGAAGGATAAATCGCTCCTTTTTTATTTTAAAAATATTTTAATAAAATTATAAATTACTCATTATCAGTATCATAAATAACAAAAAAGTAAAAATAAAAAAATTAAATCTTTTGTTAAACCTTTTTAATTAAAATGCATCAAAGGGGTAAATAACATAAAATTTAATTACAATGAAAAAGTTAATTATTCTGGGAGCATTTGTTTTAACAGCAGGATTGGTAAATGCTCAAAATCAAACAAAAAAAGTTAACCAACGTCAAAAGAATCAGACAGAGCGAATTGCGAAAGGAGTTAATTCAGGTGAACTCACAAAAAAAGAAACTAAAAACCTGGCTAATCAGCAAAGAGATATTCGCAGAACAAAAAGAGCTGCTAAATCAGATGGGAAAGTTACCAGGAAAGAAAGGGCATTAATCCACTCAAAACAAAATGCTGCCAGCAGAAATATAAGGAGAAGTAAGAACAACAACAGGAGTAGGGACTGAATAATTTATATTTGTTCTAATTTGGTTTAAAAAGGAAAGATTACGCTTTCCTTTTTTGCTTTGTGAGTTTAATATTTTCCTTTTCGGTGAATGAAGAGCTTAAAGCTTTTTTTCACACTATTGAATTATCTTAAATAAAAAACCACCATACAACAATGTATGGTGGTCACATGTGGTCAAAGGACGGTATTTAATACATAGCGGTTTTGAGATAAAATTTTCCTTCCGGATATACTCTTAAATAGACTATTTCAGTGGTAATCAATGCAGAATTGAATTTCTACTTTTAATTAGGGTAGTTCCCAAAATAGCTGATTAATGAAAATTATCTCAATAGAATTTACTATACATAATTAACTACATCTTTACTAGCCACTGAATTCACTTTGGACAGTAAACTCATTAATTCTTGTACTGAATGCTGTTCAAAGCTTTGAACCATTAAAATGATTTCATTTCTCAAATTTTGGTCAGCAAAGTCTTGTGCAAGATGATTGAATTTTTCACATATGAAATCCCACGACGCTGGTCTTGTATGAAAACCTTCGTAATCTATTTTATTCTTTTCAATTTTGCTACCATCTTTGAAATGAATTGTAATATCACAAGCCTCTTCATTTGGGAATCTGTCAGAATAATCCTTATGTTCGTTTATTTCCACTTTTTTTAGTAGTGTTTGGATATCTTCTTTAAGAATTCTCTCAGGGAGATATTGTGCTGGCAATACATTTCCGTCAAGAATTGCTGCAGCCATCATATACGGTAGGCTATGATCCGCCTCCTCTTTGGTTCTGATGTTCATTTTAGATCCCTCTTCACCACCTCCAATAATGTGGTAGGCTACGTCAAAAGTATTAAGAACGATTTTTTCGATATCTTCAGGATCGAAATCCTTTTCATTTCTTAATTCAATCAATCCTTCAAGGGTGGCCTGAGAGTGAATTTCAGCATTGTATTTTTTGATAATTGTCTTTGTAACTCGCTCCATATCCTCATTACTCCAGTCAATTTCAAAATCACCTGCGATACTATCTTTAAACCCTTTATTTCCCTCAAATACTTCCTCTGGTCCGGTAACACCTTTCATTGCCAAGAATACAGAGTGAGTGGATGTCCATCCTGTTGATGGAAATGCTAGGCCTTTCCAATTTGAAAGGTTTCCTGTTCTGGTTACACGAAGCGCATTGTAAGCAGTTGCCGAAATAGCAATTGCATTTGCTGTTTTGTCTTGATCAAGATTCAGTGCATAAGCAACTCCAGCAGCGCATCCATATGCTCCCTGAACAGTGTGATCGAATCCCTTTTGCCGAACGGGCGCTACATCACTTAAGCGACATTGAACCTGATAAGCAATTGCTAAGGCAGTGAGGAATCTTTCTCCATCGGCATCAGCATATTCTCCTGCTGCTAAAATAGAACCAATATTGTCAGACGGGTGACAAGTTTCGCCTTTTGCTAAATAACTATCATTATAGTCTAAATAACGAACTAATGCTGAGTTATAAAGTGCTGCTCTATCAGGCGCAGTTTTTACTCCAGCGATTAATGACGAAAGTGGATTTCCACCAAAGTCCTCTATCTGGTTTTTGATTCTTCGAATTGGAGCTCCTTCTAGTGCACCAATAGCACACCCTAATGAGTCTAGTAATCTAATCTTCAGCTCTCTTACAGCTTCCTTTGATAATTGCTCAAATTTACGATTCGTAACAAAATGAGCGAGGTTATTAACTTCTGTCATTTATTTTGTATTTAACTAGTGAAACAATGCATCAAACATACGTCAGCAAAGCTAATTGTGTAATCGTATGTGTCGATTAAAACAATAGTATTTAACTATAATAATGAACTGCTAATATGATGTTTGTTATATTTAAGACCAATCTTAAACTAACAAAAGAATGCAGTTTTGATGTGTTGATAATCTATTCTCCCCCCAAAAAAAAATTACATCGTTTTTTTTATTTATACTTGTAAAAAATTAAATTAATTTTCTTTTTTTTTACTCTTATATTCAAAAATTCAATACTAATGAAAACTATTTATAGATTATCCAAAATTTTCATCGGTATGGTAATCTTCTCCCTTTTCTCCTTATCAAACTCTATACAAGCCCAATCTCAGTGTGAATTTCCAGCATTTGAAGAAAACAAAAATAGAAACTATGAGAACGGAAATGTTGTAAGTAGAAATGGTAAAGATTATAAAGTAAAAGTAGCAGGTTGGGCCAACGCAAAATCTAGTGACTTGGCTTACGCCCCCGGAACAGGGACTGCATGGACACAGGCATGGGATTTATTAAACAATCCTTGTGAACCAGCTGATGGTGGTGATGACGGAGACGACGGAGACGATGGAGACGATGGTGATGACAGAGACGATGGTGATGGCGGAGACGATGGTGATAGCGGTGGTCCTTCTTCCCAAATATTTAAAGAAGATAAGACCAAAAACGCTATTTCTTTAAAAAACTCAAATTACGAATTAGGAATCGGAACATCTTCAACTGGAGGCCATAAACTCGCTGTTGAAGGGTCGATAGGTGCACGAGAAATAAAAGTTGAATCGAAAAGTTGGGCTGATTTTGTATTTGAGCCAGATTACAACTTACCAACTTTATCAGATGTTGAAAACCACATTAAAGAAAAAGGCCATCTAAAGGATATACCAAGCGCCAAAGAGGTTGAAACTAACGGGATTTTATTGGGTCAAATGGATGCTAAATTGTTACAGAAAATTGAGGAACTAACCTTGTATACAATTGAGCAAAAAAAGGACATCAAAAAATTAAAAACTGAAAATTTAGATCATACCAACAAGCAGATTCAAATTGACAGTTTAAGCAAAAAAGTGGAAGAATTAAAAAAACAAAATTCTGAAATAATGAAACTCTTTCAGAAACTACTTAACATCAAAGGCTAATAATACACATCTACAAATGTATTTAAATATCAATTTATAACCGATTTAAAGAAATGAAAAGTAATTTAATTGTTTTACTTACTGTCTTATTGGGAAACTCGCTAGCATTTACTCAGGATTCGCTTGGCACAGGTAGCAACGAACTAAAGAATGAATCATCAACAAGAGAAGCACAAATTGCTGCTCTTACAGCTGAACTTAATGTTGAGAATACCAAAAGAAAGGCTAGGGTAAAGAATTATCTTAACAGTAATTCAAAAAAATCAGTTACCAGTAGCCAGGATGGATCAGTATTGGAGTTGTATGATGTTCAAGACGGTCTTCCAGTATATAGGACTACATACAACCAGAAATCTGCTGAAACCATAAGCACTGATTTAGTAAGATCTGGGGGTGGACTAGGATTTGATCTTGATGGTACCAATGCTCCAACAATCGGTATTTGGGATGCTGGCGGAATAAGAACCTCACATATTGAACTCTCTGGTAGAGTAACCCAGAAAGATAATCCTGAACCTGATAACATCAATAACGATCACGCTACTCATGTTGCAGGTACTATGATAGCTTCAGGATTTGATCAATCTGCAATAGGTATGGCACCAAATGGAACTGTTGATGCATACGACTGGGGCAGTGATAGATCAGAAATGCTTAATGCTAATCTTAAACTTTCAAACCATTCTTATGGGTTTATAAGAGGTTGGTATTGGAATTCAAATAGCAAAGAATGGAAATGGAATGGTGATGAGACAGTAAGCTCTTTAGAGGACTACCAATTCGGTAGATACAATGGATATTCACGTAGTTGGGACCAAATTGCCAACGTAAATAACAAGCATCTTATAGTTAAAGCTGCTGGTAATGATCGTTCAGACAGCGGACCATCAAACTCTATTCATCAACCAGATGGAGATTGGGATTGTATTGCCGATCAAGGTATGTCTAAGAATATACTTACAGTCGGTGCAGTTCATGATATCCCTGGTGGATATACTGGTCCTTCATCTGTTTCGTCGGCGTGGTTTTCAAGCTGGGGACCTGCAGATGATGGAAGAGTTAAACCCGATATCGTTGCAAATGGGGTTACATTAAAGTCAAGCACAGCCTCTTCTGATAATTCTTACGGTAGCTACAGTGGTACATCTATGGCAGCTCCTAGTGTAACTGGGTCTTTAGCTCTCTTGCATGAGCTAGAAAGTGAAATGCCTGCAAATATTGATAGTTGGTCATCAACTTACAAGGGACTTATTATTCATTCTGCAGACGAAGCGGGAAGCTTTGATGGTCCAGATTACTCCTTCGGCTGGGGATTAATGAATACGGCCAGAGCTGCTGAAATAATACGTTTCAACTATTCTGGTTGTCAATATTCCGCTCCGATGAACACGGAATTGGGCTTATTAAAAAACATCTATGAATTGAGAATAAATAGAGGAGAGGTTAAAGAATTTGAGGTGTACAAAATTGATGGCGAACCTTTAAAAGTAACCGTATCTTGGAATGACCCTGCCGGAGATGTTGGGCCAAGAGCATTGGATGACCCTACGCCAGCATTGATAAACGATATTGATTTAAGAGTGATTGATGCTAATCAACAAACTTTTTACCCATGGAAACTTAATCCAAACAACCCCACGGCGGCAGCGACTACTGGAGATAATAAGGTTGATAATACCGAACAAGTTGTTGTGAACAATCTTACCGAAGGTAGATATATTGTAAAATTGTATATGGAATCAACTTCAAGATTTTCCAAGCAAGATATATCGCTTATCATAACAGGAAATGATCGTTTGATTCACGATTTAACTTTGTCTCCTCAATCAGCTACAAGCTTAGATAGAAACATTGCTAATGGTGAATCAGAATATCTGAAAATAAGAAACAAATTAGTTATCGACGATCAATACACTGTTCAGGATGGAGGAGAGGCAACGTTCCGTGCATCAGAGATAGTTCTTAAACCAGGTTTTCATGCGAAACCAGGATGCAATTCTTTACTAAGCTTGGAAATGGCTTGTGAAGGTCGGCCTACATTAAACAGAAAGAAATCATCTAACTCAAATGGTTTCAGACCTGAAACTGAAGACTTAGTTGAGGAAAATGAGATTGCTAGTGTAGAGGATGATTTGATTAGTCAACTTAATGTTCACCCGAATCCAGTAGCCGATTTACTGAATATAGAATTTGGCACTTATGAGGTTAGCTCTATTGAAACCATCTCCATTTCATCAATCCAAGGACAGATTTTGATGGAGAAAACTCAAGAGATTGGACAAA
>MDTG01072525.1_pt1 | contig 11642 bp, 15 predicted proteins | sample 811421 | NCBI WGS metagenome assembly MDTG01 (sample SAMN05326645, study PRJNA326480) | marine metagenome | isolation source: seawater | place: Pacific Ocean: South East | collected 2011
TGCCTCAGAGGATTGTGTTGACGACTACGGCGAGTGTCCCAAACAGCTGATATCCGTGAAGCTGTAAAAACCACCCAAGTCCTGTTTTTGAAAAACTATCGTGTGCGATAAAGGCAAGAGCACGTAACTGATAGTGCTCAATTGATCGCGAGCGCATTTATCACTCGTCGTCTGCTAATCGCGAACAACGCATACTCTTAAATTAGGAGCAGGAGCAAGGCCCGTGAGTTTTAAAAAGACACATAGACATAGATTTCAGTGATGAAACTCCATCCTTTAACGCTTCTTCTTTTACCTTGGGTGCTAGTAGTCGCTGTGCAAGCAAACGAGTTTTCAGGTGCTCCAGCAACCGCATCGGATGACCCACCTCTAGTCTCAGATCTCTCGGTCGACCAGTTCACAGAATTGGTTAAAACGATCGTTCAGCAGACGTTGCAGGAATGTTCTGTTGAGGGAGATATGGAAGGTAAAGCAAAGTTGAATTTAGACGTCACCGGCGAGGTGACGGCGAGCATCGTTTGCAAAAACGATGCCGACGTTGACGAGGAGTAGGTGCTCGCGATTACTCGCGAAAGTGCCTCGTACCTCTTCCTGTGACGTTTCATTACCACGACTTTACTTGGTGTTCTGAGCCAACTTGGTTTCCAGCTGCTGTAAGCGCTTCTCCAAAGTTTTAAATTTTACGGCAGCGTCGTTCTGTGCAGCCACCACGGCTACAAAGCCCCCACATAAGCCAGCCAATAGGGCCGTTACGGTTGTCAGGTCACCATAAAAAACAACAGCCATAAATGATGTGGCTAGAAGGATTGTGAAAATTCGAAAGTAGATCATTGCGCGGGCCATAAATTGTTCATTTTGCTTAGAGACTTTAACGAATAACCGCGTGCTCTTGGGTAACCTTCCGTGACAAATTAAACGCGCCAACAGCGCGGAAGTCTCTGAAGGTTGACGCTCACCGGATGCGATCAGTCACCGGGGTGGGTCTGGCAAACCCTCGTTAGCAGCGCGCGGCTTTTCAATGAACCTCGGCCGCAAAGTCAAGGAGGTTTCTTTGGAGGCTCCTGCATCTAACAAGAGGGTTGTAGCAGCTGCGCTGTGAGGGTTGCCCAACCAGTCTGCGACGCTAGATTCTTATTTCGCCGGCAAAATGATCAAGACGCTGATAAATTAGTCGTGCCTAGCGTCGCCATTTTTACCCTCAGTAGACAATGATCCGAATCAGATCTACTTTGTACCTCGATCCCTTCAGTCTCTCATAGAGGTTCCCAGTGAAATCAAGGTTGTCATGTCTCTTATTTTTCTTTCTGGCTATAAAGGCATTTTCGTCTCAAAACGGATCCGATGCACAAGAAACATCTCGCTTGGTTGAGGTGAGATCAGTGGTTGATCTTTACATGGAGGCATTTGAGAAAGGTGATTCAGCGTTGTTCGATTCATTGATGGCGGACGACGAAATCATGATCACGTTTGGTACGGATGCTGCAGAGAGATGGGTAGGTAAGCGCGAACTGATGCTCTCTTTCGAGAAGCAGATCAGCGCTTTTGATGTTGAGAGTATTGATATTTCTGATCAGGTAATAAGACTGAGCCAGTCGGGTACGACCGCATGGTTCTCAGAAATAGCGGACTGGAATATCCGGGTGGGAGGTGACTTGAGTGCCATAAGAGGTATACGCATCACGGGTGTTCTTGAAAGGCAGGCTGACCAGTGGAAAATCGTGCAGTTCCATACCTCAGCACCTGTCGCCGGCCAAATTGTTGAGTACTGATCCAATATCCATGCGGCTTGGAAAGTAATCTCGTGCCTTCTGCCTGATATTTTTATTAGGTCAGGCGCTAGCGGTCGTTCACGGTGTCTGACGAGAGCGTTGTGCAAAGTAGTGATGCTACAGAGAGTAAGGTTGGCTGCGGCTGCTTCAGAATCTCAGCGTTGTGGATCCAGACTTGCGAGGACACTCAAAGGCGTCCGCTCAGCTGTCTGGAACGATCTCATCTGATGTGGCTTGATTCTGTAAGAGACACTGGACGCTGGTCTTAGATCAGTATTTGCTTGAGAGATTTTACAGTCTATCAGTAAGTGACTTTGAGGACGTTCTTTTGATCTCAACCGCGTTCTTTTTTTCGTTGCTCAGTTTCTTCCATCAAGTCACGCACGGCGTGAATCTCCAGCTGCAGGGTCTCACGCATTAATCTGACCTGATCATCCAGCACCCTCAGGCCATGCCATAGCAACCAGCAATTGACTCCTAAAATAAAAATGATTCCGCCCATTGCGACAAAAGCTAGTTGATCCATCACACACATTCCCCGGTTTTACTGATCTTGCATTTTTGGTCAAGCACTCTCACGCGTCTAGCGCCGACAACTGGCGTAACTAGTGCTCGGCTCCTTATTACTACTCAAGTTTCAATGATTTTTGTGGTTGTTACCAGCTCTACGGCCGAGCACCTTAAACTTAGACTCTTCCTCATTTGCAGGCTGTAATAGCTGGAACTAGGTGTGTTAAGTGTAGGTGCCATGCGAACACTCCTCAGATGCTGCGCTGAAATAATGCGTCATGTTGCATCGGGGCGAAGTGGCTCGAGTCGTAGGCTTCGCCTGCGAGCCTGCTACGTAGGGCGCCCTAGTACGATTTGACGTTGTGGGACGGTCTTGCTGAGGATCGCCCTCATCTTTGGGCGTTATTGACGCAGTGTTTGTATCAGTCGGTATGGATAGCCGCCATGCTTGAGTGAATTTGGAGGTAGCAGGTTTCGGGCGCGCAATCGTGTTGATGAGGTAAAGAGCACGATTGCTGAGGACCCTGAGTATAGTGACCCACTAACTTACCAGCGAGCTGCATGACTTATTCGGAGGAGGAGCCATTGAAAGACCCCTATCTATTTTCTGTGAAAAATAATGTTGCGACTTTTAGCGTCAACGACGAGCCGTTCAATCTGATGACCGTTGATTACATTGATCGTCTTGAGGAGCAGTTGCCTGATGTCCTTGCGGATAACGATATTCGCGCTATTGTTTTTACGGCTGAGGGTTTGGCCAATTTATCCGCAGGCATGGACTTGCGGCAGATCCCTGAGGGCATAAAAAAATCGGGAAGCGCCGAGGCCTTTTTCTCGCAGCGCCATCGCGTGCTGGAAATGATTGAGACGGGCGGCACGCCAACCATTGCAACGCTGTTTGGTTATTGCCTGGGAGCCGGGCTGGAGCTACCTCTGGCCTGTCACTTTAGAATCGCCGCTAGTGAGGGCGCCAAAATCGGTCTGCCCGAGATGGATCTGGGTAGTGTGCCGGCATGGGGCGGGTCAGCCAGGCTGCCCAGAGTTGTGGGGTCTCCACACTCGCTAGATATGATTTTGCGAGCCAGAAAAATTGACGGTGCCGAGGCTTTCCGTATCGGCCTAGTCACAGAATTGGTGCCATTGGAGCTTTTAAAAGCGCGTGCACAGGCGCTCGGTGAGGAACTGGCGGCGCAACCGAGACTCGCGGTGAAAGGCGTGCTAGATACCGTGGTTAATTTCGGCTCGAAGACGATTCAAGAGTCGGTTGAAGACGAAAAGCAGGCGTCCCAAAACACGCTCAATACCCCCGATTGGCAAGGAGGCATGGCCGCATTTTTAGAAAAACGCAAACCAATTTTTAATCGCTATGAGGGACATTGAAGCTATCGTCAGCCGTTGTAAATTCAATTAAACCTTGGAGAAAAATGATGAAGTGCGTGGTTTGAGAGTCGCCTCATGAAAACGATTTCGATAGCCTCTTGTCTTTGGCTGTTAGCGGGGTCCTCACAAGTCTATTCTGTGGTCGAGAATTCCTATGACGGCGTTCGCTTAAAGCTACCAAACCGAATAGATTACTCCGTCTCTCTGACGACATCTGGTCAACCAACTGTGGCAGAACTAGCGCAGATCGCAGCAGCTGGCTATGACCGAGTCATTTTTCTGGCATTTACCAACCATTCCAAGGCAATCGCTCACGAAGACGAAATAGTGGAGGGGTTGGGATTGCAGTTCATCCACATCCCAGTCGATTGGGAGTCGCCGACTCTGGCGGATTTCACCGCTTTCACTGCGGTCATGCAAACGCATTCTGGCGGCAGGACGCTGGTGCACTGCGAGGTGAACCTCAGGGCATCTGTATTTGGGTTTCTTTACAGGGTCCTGTACGAGGGGGCCGATATCGACGACGCGATGTCTCTTATGCACTCGATATGGGTGCCCAACGACACATGGGAGACGTTTATCGCGCGTGTAATGAGCGATAAAGGGGTTGACTATCATCCTCTCTACCCCAGCAGCACTCGCTATTGAAACTTGTCTACACGAGGAATGTCTCTGAGGGTCCTATCTTTTGGAGGTGCTTTGATTTAATTTCAACGTTGTCAATTCCTTAACACTGAGTATGGAGAGAGTGATGATGAAGTTTTATGTTGGTCTGATTGCAGGCGTTATGGCGGCGTTATCCGCCCATGCGGCGGATGAGCCGGTTGTGATTGGTGAAGTAACGATGCCCGCTGTGCAGAGCAGCGCGGCGTTTCAGCAGGTGAAAAAAAAACTGGGTAAGTGGGAAGGCAAAATGACTCAGGGCCTGACGGGGGCGGTCATAAATGTGTCCTATGAGTGGCGGCTGACCTCTGGAGGCACCACCATTACCGAGACGCTAGTTGAGGACGGGGTGGAAATGCTCAGCACCTACACTGATGACGATGGCGAGCTGGTGGTAAAGCATTATTGTGCGCTGGGAACTCAGCCGGTCTTCAGTGTCAGCAGCGTGTCAGATGCGGAGTTGGTGTTGGCGCTCGATGAATCAGCAAATGATCTTCATGCTGAGCACGAGAGCTTTGTGACGTCGATGAAGTGGACCATGCAAGACGATGATAATAATTCTATGCTTTTTACTAACACCGTCATGCTGGACGGTGAGTTGACCCAAAATTCGGCTCTGTTGACCCGAGTAGAATGAGACGAGTGTTAACGGCGCCTTACTTTTCCGAGTCGGTTAGAAGCCTCAAGTTTAAGGAGCGCAGGATAATGGGGCGCCAGCTGGGCTCCTGAGGGCGCATTACTATTTTTGATTCGCCCTCAGGCAGTTCCATCGTTCCAATCAGCTGCCGCTGAAAGAGTTTTGGGCCTCCGGTGGGCTTTACCGTGAGCTGTTTTTCTTTGGCAGTGCCGGCCTGCAGAGAAAAGCCAGACGGCTCGCCCGCCGCTACGTCGGCGTAAATTTGGAAGTTGCCCGGTCTGTCAATTTCTACAAGCCAGTCGACGTGGCTGCGGGAATCTGTCCAGCCCTCAAGGTGGGATGCGAAGTTACTGCCCCGGCCGATTCTGAGCCTACCTCCATATCCCGGGTTGTGAATGTTTGCGTCGTCAACTGTTAGCGCTATCCCTCCTTCCGCCGTCTGAGTTGGAAGTATCCGCTCGACATCAAGTTCGCCTTTTACTTTTAAAGCGATAACCGTGCTTATAGGGTCCAAAGCTTGATTTGGTAGATCCAAGACAATTCCCGTCGCAGACTTGCGAACTTCAATCGGGAGTTGGTAGTCGGCCAAAAAGTACGCGCCGCTCACCTCGTTTCGCAGGCCGTCAACCCGAAGCTGGCCATCCTCAGGCCACTCAAACACGTGAAGAAACAGATCCGTTGCGTTGGAATATTCCTTCTTTGTTGCCCGACCCCATTTAAGCCGGACAAATGGACTGGCTGTCGTGCCATAAATCGACGAGGAGTTCACCTCCATCCAGTCACCCACAGCCCTGAGGCGCTGGACACTTTCCGGGGGTATTTCACCGCTAGCCGTGGGCCCCACATTTAGCAGGTAGTTTCCGCCTTTGCTGGCAACGTCGATTAAATTCCTGATCAGTTGCTCACTGGACTTCCAGTCGTCATCGTAGGACTTGTAACCCCAAGTTGTGTTCATGGTCTGGCAGGCTTCCCAGTCGTAGTCCAGCCCCGTTGGGGGAATGTGTTGCTCTGGGGTGCGAAGATCCCCGACCTCGCCGTAAGTCCCGCCTTTGCCGTAGAGCAATCGATTATTAAAGATGATGCCTGGCTGAAGATCGGTCAGGCCGTCGAACATAGCCGCGCGGTCCGCGGTCATATCGATAGGTGTATCCCACCATAGAACCGAAATTTCGCCGTAGTTGGATAGTAGTTCTCTGACCTGAGGCACAGCAATGTCACGGAGATAGTCATCCATACCCCCGTTTTGAGCCGGATCCCAACGCCCCTCCCACGTTGCTCCCCCGGGGTGCACCCAGTCTTGCGCCTGAGAATAATAGAAGCCGAGTTTGATGCCGTATTTGCGAGCAGCCTCGGCCAGCGGTCTTAATAAATCTCTAGCATGAGGCGTCGAGTCAACGACGTCCCAGTCGCTGACCGCGGTGTCGAACATCGCGAACCCATCATGGTGCTTGGCTGTTATGACGATGTACTTCATCCCGGCATCCTTAGCGAGACGTACCCATTCCTCCGGGTCGTAATTCACGGGATTGAATTCTCTGGAGTACTGTTTGTATTCGCTCACCGGGATACGACCATAGTGCATGATCCACTCCCCGATATTTTCTATTTCCTCGCCATTATGCGTGCCCGCTGGCACAGCGTAGACGCCCCAATGGATAAACAAGCCGAAGCGCGCTTCCCGCCACCAAGCCATGCGCTGATTGCGGTCATCGATGTCTTCATTGTGGTAGGGGCCTTCATATGGGCTTTCGTCTGCCACACCGCTATGTGCGGGCATGCAGATCAGGAGCGACAAGAGCGCCGCCTGGCAAACTTCTATGAGCTGATATTTTTTCACTGGTGATCTCCCTCTCATAAAAAAGCATATCACCAGCTGAAATGAGAGGACCACCCGTTGCTGCTTGCTTGCGAGCGGCAGATGTTGAAGTCAAGTCAGGCCCTCACCTACTATGGTTGCCGGATTGATAGTCGAGGTCGGCAATGCATTTGCGTTATCAAGAGCAGGATTGCGACTTAACTCTGCGGGAGGGGGTGGCCGAATACCATGCCTATCTCCAATCTATCGGGAGAAAGGTCATGGTCGATCGCTCGGATTCTAGATTGATCCTTGAGCACGACGCGACGCATGTGATGTTTGGCATGGACACTTCGTTGGAGCAGGAGGCCGGTTTGGATACCTGGTTGATCTTTGGATGCCAATTCAAATGGCGATATTTGAGGGGTTATGCCCAGTTGCCTGATATCGAAGCACTTTACAAGGCGCTGACGAGAGACGGCGGCTGGTTCCTTTTACTCAAGCTCTACTGGAAATGCCTCGGCCTGAAATGGCGCATTATTCGGCGTACCCGGCGCATGATTCATAAATGGCCTTTTCAGTTCCCCGAGGACTGGCTGGATCAGTCTGTCGCGACGTTGAGAGCGCGACACGGTATCAACATTCTTACGCCGGCCGAGCGCGCCACCGGCGATTTGCTGCAGTGGAGCGGACAGTACTGACGTGATTACAGCAATCCGTTGCTCCCCTCGCTGTCAGCTCTAACCTAGTGATCATGTCCAGAGCGTTGATCATCACGCTTTATGAGGGACCCGCTTTCCTTTGGATCAAGGTTACCCTTTATGCGCTACTGCTAGCCAATTTTGGGTACTACCTAGCTGAGGACTGGTCGAGAACAAGCTTTTTGCTCACTGATGCTGCGAGCTTTTATGACTGGGTTCGGAAGTTCAATACGAGTTTGGACGAGGTGGCGTGGTTTACGTTATTGCTGATTTTCGAGATCGAGACCTATGTGCTCGATGAATCTGGGTGGTCACTGAACGCGGCGCGAGTCGTGTTTCTAATCAAGCTGATCACTTTCTGTCTGATTGGGCACACACTCTACGTGAACTTCACTGCCTTGATGGAAATTTTGGGGCCCGCCTCCGCCTCCGCCGCATATGATCTCTGCGATCTCAATGACACTGGGCGATCATGGCTATTCAATCTCGACTACACCTTGATCACGTCGGAAACGTGTGACGATTTGCCTCAGCTCCCTCAGTATTGGGAGATCCCAGGTGAGCCCGTGATTACGTCTTCAGCCGGACTTGATTTAGCTAAGAGACTTGCCTGGTGTGATTTTATAGAGACAGCTGCTTGGCTGAGCGTGGGCGCGTCTATGGAAGTCGCGATCAGAATCACTGAACGCGGTGTCACCTCTGGTCACGCAGTGACTGCCCTTAACTGGCTGAAGTTTGGGCTGTACGCGCTGATACTAGCACTCGGCATATACTGGGCCTATTACGGTCACTGGGTGTACTTGTGGGATGAGCTCCTATGGATCTTTGGCTTTGCGTTCCTAGAGGTCAATCTTGATGGTTGGCGAGACGAGATTGATAATGAAGAAATAGGCGTTCCTGCGGAATGAGCCTACTTGAATCATCGCACAATGATTAAGGGTCTGCGTGGCATCAGGGAGCTGAGGTGATTGTCAGTCAGGCGTGGGAGACAGATGGATGATCCCTAAATTTGGTAATACCGAGCCAGTGTCGGAGGTGGTAGCAGCCTTGCGCACGTCTGGTGCGGCGATCGTCTCGAGTGCGGTCAGCCAAGATTTGATGGAAGTCGTCGCGGCAGAGTTGCGATCTGGTTTTGATAGCTGTGCTTTGACAGAGCAGAGTGCTTTCGATGGCGGCAAGACAAACCGGTTCAATCAGGTGCTGCGAGCGTCATCGGGTGCAGCCGAGCTGGTCGAGCACGATTGGGTGATCGCTGTGGCCGACGAGATACTGCTACCGCATTGTGCAAACTATACGATAGGCAGTATGACCGCGATCGAAATTTTACCGGGAGAGGATGGACAAGCTTTGCATCGTGACGACACCATTTACCCCATTGATTTAGCTGGTTTGGAGCTACAGATCGGCGTGATGTGGGCGATTAGTGACTTTAATGAAGAAAATGGCGCCACCCGGGTCGTGCCGGGTTCACATAGGTACCTTAGATCTTGGCATTTACCCAACCTTGGGGAGTGGCAGTCTGCGGAGATGTCTAGCGGATCGGTTCTTTTTTATCTGGGTTCCACCTGGCACGGAGGTGGCGCGAATCTCAGTCAGTCGAGTCGGATTGGATTGATTAACACTTACTGCTTGGGATGGCTTCGTCAGGAGTCTAACCAGTACTTCGAGAACCCTCCGCATGTTGCGAGACACCTCAGTCCGTCTTTGCGGGCGCTATTGGGTTATACCCCTCACGGCAGTGGTGACGATGAGCTAGGCACTTTTGTTGGCGAGTGCGATGGATGGCTGGACACGCCGCCGAGGGATGCTTGGCGAGACGAGCGGGGGCAGTTGGGCGAGGAGAGTCATGTCACCGATCAAATGGGTTCATAGTGTCTGTATGCCACTCGTTTAAATCTGGTCGGAAAAAGTGCTGACAAGATGTCAAGGTGAGATTTAAAGACAAATTTTCCCGACAATGCTGTATGTGCAGAAGAGTGGATTTATTTATTTGAAACTCACATATCCCATCGCGGACTGGAGATCTCAACTGTCGTGGCACCCGTTTTGGCAATGGTCACGGGCTTGTTGGGATGGCGCGAGGAGGCCCCACCTCGGCCCTTCGATAGGCCCGTGGCTGATGAGGGTGTTCGTTGCGAAAGTGAGTGCGGTGAAGCAGCTTGAGCGGGCCCCCGCCGTGAACCCCGGCGCTATGAGCGAATCGAATCGGATTACTCGCCGATTCCTCGATCCCATTACGGACCAATTATGAGCGTCCAAGAAAGCTTGGAGCAGCATTTTCCAACCCCATTTCTCATAAGACAGCACAACGGCATTGAGGCGCTAAATGATGCCCTTATTGCCCTGATTGAGCAGGTATCGGCTACTGAGCCGAATGCGGCTTCCTCATCGAGCAATACGACGCAAGGTGGGTTCCAAAGTGCGGCGGGAGAGGAGTTTCTCGACCGAGACGATGATGCTCTAAGATCACTCAAGGGGCAGATTATCTGGCCTGCGATCGAGAGCTACCTTTCCCAAGTCTTGGACTGCGACCCGTTTATCACGCCGGTGTCAATCAGTAGTTGGGCGGTATCTCTTGGGGCAGGGGATTGGCAGGCACCGCATTTCCACCCTAAGGAGTACACCCTTATTTCAGGGGTTTATTACGTTTCTGTACCCGATTCTTCTGAGCCCGAGGGTTGCCTAGAGTTCGTTAATCCAAACCTAAATGCGGTAAGCATCGGTAACCAACCCTCGGGTCGTTTACACCGACCCAGGACGGGCCAAATAATCTTATTTCCGCCTTATTACATGCACTTTGTCCACCCCCTTAAAAGTGAGGTGCCTCGCCATGTGATCGCTTTCGACGTGCGCCTGAATCAACCTTAGAGCGCTCTGGTGAGAGCCCGTTTACCAGCTAAAGCCACTGACCATATCGCTAAACTCCAAGGTGAAGCCACTCGCTGTCGCGAACGCTTTGTATTTCTCTGACACCGCCCCGTATGTGGCGAGGCGGCGATTGATAGTTAGTGGGAACAGGTCATTGGCAAAGTGTCGAGTGAAACGCTTGTCATGGAACAGCATGGCCTCCGTGTTGGAATAAATCTCCATGAACGTAATGCGACTTCTGTCCTCGCTGATAAACACCCCATAGACCAGCATCTCTGGCTCATTGAAGGCCACCATGCGCGCCATCAGCTCGCTAACCTCACTAGTAGCACCATCGGCAATATCCTCTTCGAACAACGCCATTACGGTCTCGTCAGTGGGCACTTGAGCAGCGAGATTTATGCTTAGTAGCATGGTCCAAGAAGCGATCAGTCGTCGTGTGGTCAGGTTCATCGGTTTTATCGAGATTTGGTGCGTGGGGTTGGAAGGTGTCGAAGTTGCGGGCCCAGACTAATGGTCCCCGTTGTGAAAGGCGAAGCCGATATTCTTATGGGTTTGAAAAACGGTTCGCATAGGCATAGGTTAGGGCCTCGCACTGAAAAGGGGGCTGAGTATGATCATTCGAACATTTCTCATCGCGGCGAGCGCAATGCTGCTCTCGGCGTGTCAGTTAGAATCGAGCGACGATGCCGCAAAGATTGCCGCGGCCAAGGCTGGCTACGATGCTTTTGCCGCTGGGGACATGGAAGCTTGGGCCAAAACGCAAGCTCCCGATGCCAAGTGGACTATGCCGCAGGGATTCCCTTACGGGGGAACCTATTACGGACCGGAGCAGGTGATTGAGGAAGTATTCATGCCAATCGGCGCGCTTTGGCCTGACTTCAAGGTCGAACCCGTGGCCTATCACGTCTCGGACAACGTGGTTCTCATCGAAACAGTGATGACCGCTGGCGGACAGATCAGTGACTCCATCCACAAGGCGGTTATCAATGATGGTCTATACACTCAGTTCCAAGTCTACGATGATGCGGGGTTCATGATGGCCCACGCCGAGGCCGCAGATAGCATTGGCACCCAGTTTTTCGCCAACGGTATCTCCAAGCCACTACGCGCAGGCAATAGCGCCAATGGACAGATCTGGCTCGATTATATACAGGCTCACAACGACCGCGATTTTGAGGCCATCGCGGCCATGAATGCTGAAAATTTTAAAGGTATTACTCCTGATGGCCAGGTGGTTAGTGGCTCCGGTCAGCAAGCGGCATTTTTACGAAACTGGATCGAGACAGAGGATCCCCAATGGGCGGTATGGTGGGTAA
>MDTG01174976.1_pt1 | contig 11642 bp, 8 predicted proteins | sample 811421 | NCBI WGS metagenome assembly MDTG01 (sample SAMN05326645, study PRJNA326480) | marine metagenome | isolation source: seawater | place: Pacific Ocean: South East | collected 2011
ACATTTTTATTTATAAGTCCGAAAAAATTGGAAATTGCAGTTAAAAAAAATTATGAAATAAAGATTTATCATAATGATAAAAATTTAGTAGATAAAACTACAGTGGAAGATAATTTAAATTTACTAGATGAATTTCTTAATGAGAATATATTTAAAATTGAAAAAAAATTTAGATTTTTTGTAGAAGATATCTATTTAATAATCGAAGATAAAAAATTTTTAACAATTGAATTTTCACTAAAAAAAGAAAACGATAATAAAATATTAAGTCAAGAAAGCTTGAGCTATCTATTGAAAGATGCAAAAAATCAAATCAATGAAAATTATGAAGATAGAATGATTATTCATATGATAATAAGTAATTATCTAATAAACAATAAATCGTATAAACAATTACCAAAAAATTTAGAGTGTGATCAATATTGTTTGAGCTTAAATTTTTTTTGTATCTCTAAAAATTATGTAAAAAGGTTGGAAAATATATTTAAGAAATATCAAATAAAGATTTTTCAAATTATAAGTGCCAAATATTTAAAAGATTATTTCAAAGATGATCAAAACGATGTATTTACTCACTCTGAAAAAATATTGGAGGGATGTAACGAAAATGAGATTTTATTGATACCCAAAATTACAAAAAATAAGGGTTTTTTTGAGAAATTTTTCCTTTTTTTTAAATAGTCTTGTATTTTACGGTAACATTAGTTGTTTTTGTTCTTAGTTCTTTTCATATTAAATATTTCAGCGATGTCAGGATTAAATCAAAAAACATTAAGAGATTCAATTAAGTTTGATGGTATTGGATTACATAGTGGAAAAAAAGTTTCCATGATAGTAAAGCCAGCAGGACCAAATACGGGAATAGTTTTTAAAAGAGTAGATTTAAAAAATAATAATATTGTAATTCCAAATGTCTATAATGTAAGCAATGCTGCTTATTGTACAACTATAACAAATGAAAGTGGAGTTTCAATTTCAACAATCGAACATTTAATGGCTGCCTTGTATGGAATTGGTATAGACAATGCACTAGTTGAAATTAACAATCAAGAAGTTCCGATTTTAGATGGTTCAGCTAAAATTTTTGTAGAAAAGATTATTAATATTGGAATTGAGGAAAGCAAAACTCCAATAAGGATTATTAAGATTGAAAAAGAAGTTACAGTTAAAAATAATGAAAAAGAAATATCTATTAAACCAAGCAAGTTAAGTTTAGATATTGATTTTGAAATAAAATATTCAAATCCATTAATTGGTACCCAAAGAAATATAATTGATGTCTATAAAACAAATCTAAAAGATATTTATAATTCTAGAACATTTTGTTTGTTCGAGGATATTGAAAAATTGAGATCAGTCAATCTTGGTCTTGGAGGATCTTTGGATAATGCAATTGTCGTTAAAGAGAATGAAATTCTCAATAAAGAAAAATTAAGAAATAAAAAAGAATTTGTAAATCATAAAATATTAGATTGTATGGGGGATTTATATCTTTCAGGTTATAAAATTATTGGTAGTATTAATTGCACACAAGGTGGTCACATGCTAACCAATCAGTTATTAAGAAAAGTATTTAATAACGATATCAATTTTTCAATACTAGAAGTTAAAGAAAAAACTATTCCAAATTCTCTTCTAAACAAACAACAATTAAGATCAATAGCTTAATAGTTTAGTTTTAGTTAAAAAACTGATAAATAATTTTCTAGAGATGCTAAAATATTTTTTAATAATAGTTCTGATTTTTCTATTACAATCTTGTTCTAAAGATAATAAAAAAATTGTTACAAAGGTTCAAGGTGAAAGTTTAGAAAGTCAAATGATAGAGTCTTATCAAGCAGGTGTTGAGGCTTTAGATAAAGGTGATATTTTTTTTGCGGTTAAAAAATTTAATGAAGCTGAACTTCTATATCCACAGTCAGAATGGGCTCCAAAGTCATCCTTGATGGCAGCCTATGCTTATTGGTCACAAGGTTATTATAGTAATTCAATAAATGAGTTAAAACGATTTTTAAAACTTTATTCAAAAGACAAAAATTTAGACTACGCGTATTATTTAATGGCAATAAATTATTACGATTCAATTATTGATGAAAAAAAAGATTTAAGACCTTTACAGTTAGCGAAAAAATATTTTATTCTTTTGAATACAAGATTTCCTAAATCTGATTATGCTTTAGATGGTCAGTATAAATTAGATTTAATTCAAGATATTTTAGCTGCAAAAGAAATTTATATTGCAAGACATTATATTAAAAAAGAAAAATGGATTGCTGCAATTAATCGATTAAAAGTTGTTATCAATGAATATGAGACAACAATTTATGTTGAAGAAGCATTACATAGATTGGTTGAGATATATTATATTATTGGATTAGAAGATATTGCAAATAAATATGCCTCAACTTTAGGCTATAATTATCAGTCAGGTGAGTGGTATAAACAAACGTATAAAATCTTTAATCAAGATTACGACTTAAAAAAAACAAAAGAACAAAAAACTGACAAAAAGAAATTATTAGATAGAATTAAATCTTTTTTTTAGTCTATGGAAAAAAAGAAAATTAAAAGATTATACTTAAAAAAAATCAAAGAATTTAAACATCACAATTTTTTATATTTTGAAAAAAGTAACCCAAAATTAAGTGATGCTGATTTTGATCAGCTAAAAGTTGAAATACTAGATTTAGAGAAAAAATATAAATTTTTAGAAAGTCAAGACTCTCCCTCAAAAACATTGGGTGCAAAGCCGTCAAAAAATTTTAAAAAAGCCTCACATAAAGTGCCAATGTTATCATTAGCAAATGCATTTAGCGAAGAAGACTTAATAAATTTTGAAAAAAGAATTAAAAATTACTTAAATGAAAATATAAATTTTCAAATCGAGTATAGTGCCGAGCCGAAAATCGATGGAATTTCAGCTTCTTTGATTTATAAAAATGGTAAATTTACAACAGGTTTATCTCGAGGAGACGGCAAGGAAGGTGAAGATATAACAAATAATTTGAGAACTATTAAAGATATTCCTGATCAAATATTTTTAGACGACTTTCCTGAGGATATAGATATTAGGGGAGAAGTTTTTATACAGAATAGTGATTTCAAAAACTTTAAAGATAAGTTTGCCAACCCTAGAAATGCGGCGTCTGGTTCTTTAAGACAAAAAAATTCCGAGGATACAAAAAAAATTCCATTAAAATTTATTGCATATACTTTTGGATTTGAAAAAGGTTTAAAAATAAACAATCAAAATGACTTTTTGAAAAGTTTAAAAAATTGGGGATTTAAAATAAACCCTTTAAACAAAATTATAATTGGTACTAAGAATTTAATGGTGAATTATCTTGATATTGAAAAAAAAAGGAAAGATATTGATTTTGATATTGATGGGATCGTATATAAGATAAATAATTTTAGACTTCAAAAACGTTTGGGTTATGTAGCCAATGCTCCCAGATGGGCGATAGCACACAAATTTTCTGCAAATAGTGGAACTTCAAAAATTCTAGATATTGATATTCAAATTGGTAGGACTGGTGCACTTACACCTGTTGCAAAAATAAATCCAATTAATATAGGTGGTGTCGTTGTATCAAATGCTACACTTCACAATGAAGATGAAATAAATAGAAAAGATATCAGGATAGGGGATACAGTAAAAGTAGAAAGAGCTGGAGATGTAATACCCCATATTATTTCAGTGGATTTAAAAAAAAGAAATAACAAATCAAAAAAGTTTATATTTCCAACTAAATGTCCATCTTGTGGCTCTAAAACAATAAAAGAGTTTAATTTAATTACAAAAAAAAAGGATGCTGTGCGAAGATGTGCTAGTGAAGGTTTTGAATGCAAAAAGGTTGCAATAGAGAAAATTAAACATTTTATTTCCAAAGAAGCATTTAATATCGAAGGATTTGGAAAAAAAATTGTAGAAAATTTTTGGAAACTAAACTTGATAAGGTTGCCACAAGATATTTTTAAATTAGATTATACGCAAATAGAAAAAATGGAGGGGTGGGGAAAACAATCAGTATCAAATTTAAAATATTCAATAAACACTAGAAAAAATATTTCTTTTGAAAGATTCATTTATTCACTAGGCATAAGGCACATAGGTTTAGAAAATGCTAAATTAATTTCAAAACATTTAAAATCATCTAAAAATTTTTACAATTTAGCAAATTCAAAAGATTTAACCGAATTATTGAATATTGATGGAATTGGTGAAACTCAAATTAATTCAATAAAAAATTTTTTTTCTAATTCTACAAACATTAAAATTCTGAATGATCTTCTTAAAATTCTTTTGATAAAAAACCCAATTGAAACAAAAAAAAATGGGCCTTTAAAAGATAAAACGTTTATGTTGACTGGAAAACTTCAAGGTATCAGTAGAGCTGAAGCTAAATCTTTAATTGAGCAAAATTCTGGATCAATAGTAAGCAATGTATCAAAAAAACTTGATTATTTAATAGTTGGAGAAAAAGCTACAAAGCGAAAGGTTGATAATGCAAAGGAACTTAAAATAAAAATTTTAAGCCAAAGCGAGTGGCTCAACATGTTAAATAAAACTAGCTAACCACTTTCTCTCTTTAAAGTTTAAATATTTTGAGATTTTACAATATACGTCTAAATGATATTTAAATAAGTAATCTTTTTCATTTTTATTTAACAGATTAAAATTTATTAAATCATTCTCAATTGGTACTAAAGTCAAGTTTTCAAAAAAAATTTTATTATTTAATTTCTTAACATAAATAAGATTTTCAATTCGAATTCCAAAATCATTTTTTTTATAAAAACCAGGTTCATTACTGACAATCATATTTTCACAAAATTTAACCTTATTAAATTTAGATATTGCTTGAGGGCCTTCGTGAACATTCAAAAAAAAACCAACTCCATGACCAGTACCATGTGCGTAGTCGAGCCCACTCAATTTTAAATTTTTTCTTGCTAATTTATCTAGTAAATTTCCATTTGATTTTTTTTTAAGATTTGCAGTTACAACTGCGATATGACCTTTTAAAACTTTTGTAAAAATATTTTTAATATTTTTTTTGGGTTTGGAAAAGCAGATTGTTCTAGTTACATCTGTTGTACCATATTTATATTGACCACCAGAATCACATAAAAAAATATCTTTTTTTTTTATTATTTTGGCAGTTTTTTTTGTTGCTCTGTAGTGGACTATTGCTCCATTAGCTGCTGTCCCAGCAATAGTATCAAAACTTGGATATAAATATTTGCTACTTTTTCTTCGTAAACTTTCTAATTTATTTTGTGCATCGAATTCTGTTATTTTATTTTTATTGATTTTTTTAATCCAATATAAAAATTTTGTTAAAGCAGCACCATCTAATATGTGACTATTTATCGTGTTATCTATTTCTTTTTTAGTTTTGATTGATTTAAAAAGATAAATTGGATCTTGTTTTTTTAAAATTTTAAATTTTTTTTTTAATATAGATTCATTTAAAATAGAACAGCTCTTATTATCAATTATTATTTTACCATTTTTTAGTTTACCTATTAAATCTTTAAAGTCTTTAAAATCTATTACTTGTTTTTTTTTAATTTTCTTTTCTTCAAAAAGTTTTTTTAGTTTATTAATTTTAGTAATTAAATGATATTTCCCTTTTTTATTTATTAATAATCGACAATTAGGTATTGGGCTATTGGGATTATCAAATCCCCTTATATTTAATAACCAAGCAACATTTTCTGGTGCACTAATAAATAAATAATCTGATTTATTTTTTTTTAAAAAATTAACTATTTTAGTAATTTTACTCAAATGGCTTTCCCCAACTATATTTGTATTGATTGAGAAAAAATTTTTTGATTGCGTAGAATATTTATTAAAAATATAGTCGATTAAGTTAGTTTGAATTTCTTTAATTTTGTTATGCTTTAAAAAAAATTTTTTTATTTGGTCTCTTGTAAAAAGATCAGGATCAATACCGAGGGTAAGATTTTTGAATAATTTGCAATTAATAATTCTTTCATAATTAATTATTTTGAAATATTTTCCCGACTCTTTTTCTGCTTGAATTGTATATCTTCCGTCAACAAAGAGATATTTTCTGTTCTTAAGAATAATTGCACAACCAGCAGATCCAGTAAAATTAGAAATAGTTTTGAGCCTATTTTTATGAGAATATTCAGAAAAAAATTCGTCATTTTTAGGAATTATGTAACCATCAATCTTTAATTGATTAAATCTTTTTCTTAGTTGTTTTATTCTCTCGTTTATCATTTGATTCTCTTTTGATATCTTATCCAACCAGGACTTCTAATATTATCATTATCATCGAAGTCTTGATTAAACTCAAAATCATCAAACTCATCTTTTGTTTCTTCAAAAAAAGAATTTTTTTGAATATATTTTTCTGGAAGTTCATCAATAAATCTAGAAGCTAAACTATCCATCCAGTCTCCTTGATAGAATCTGCTCATTGAAAAAGAGACAAAAGCTATTTTTTTTGCTCTGGTTATTCCAACGTAAGCTAGTCTTCTTTCTTCCTCTAGTCCGTTCTGACCCTTTTCCTCAATTGATTTTTGATGTGGAAAAAGACCTTCTTCCCATCCGGGTAGAAAAACAACATCAAATTCCAATCCTTTTGAAGCATGCATTGTCATTAAATTTACTTTTTCCCCGTCCCACTCTTGATCAATAGAAGTAGCTAAAGAAACATGCTCTAAAAAACTTTCTAAGTTATCAAACTCTTTCATCGCACTAAGAAGTTCTTTTATATTTTCGAGTTTATTTTCATTATCTAGATCTTTTTTATTTTTTAACATCGCTGAATAGCCAGACTCGTCTAAAACAATTTGCAACAATTTAACATGATTTACTTTTTTATGATTTAAATCATGTCTCCATTTAGTTACTAGATCCAGAAATAAGCTTAATCCAACTTTTGTTTTAGGTTTAAATAAATTCTCTTCAAGCATTTTTTTTGATGACATTTCTAAATTCATCAATTTCTTTTTTGAATATTCATGAATAGTCTTTAAAGTCGTTTCACCAATTGATCTTTTTGGATTATTTACAATTCGTTCAAAAGCTAAATCATCTTTACTTTGATATATTAATCTTAGATATGCTACACAATCTTTAATTTCAGATCTTTCATAAAATTTCGTTCCACCAAGTATTCTATAAGGCATTCCAATTTTTAAAAATCTTTCCTCAAATTCTCTTGTTTGAAAAATTGCTCTTACTAAAATAGCAACATTATTTAGTGAAAACTTCTTTTTTATTTTTTCAATTTCGTCCGAAACTCCTATTGCCTCATCTTTTCCATTTTTAAAACAATTCAATTGAACTAAATCCCCATCTTCCATTGTCGTTTCTAAATTTTTCCCCACTCTATTTTGATTATTGGAAATTAAATTTGATGCGACAGAAAGAATATTTTGAGTAGATCTGTAATTTTGTTCTAATCTAATTACTTTTGTATTTTTGTAAACTTGGTCAAATTCTAAGAAATTTTTAATTTCTGCACCACGCCAACTATATATAGATTGATCGTCGTCTCCCACACAGCAAATATTTTTATTTTCATTGGTTAACAAATTAAGCCATTTACTTTGAATTAAATTTGTATCTTGGTACTCATCAACTAAAATATATTTAAAATTTTTAGAATAAGTTTCTCTAATATTATTATCTTTTTCGAGAATTTTAACAGTATGCAAAATTAAATCACCAAAATCACAAGAGTTGAGATCAATTAATTTTTGTTGATAAATTTTATAAATTGGTAGAACAGTTTTTTCATAAATATCCTTTTGATTAATTATAACTTCATTCGGATAAAAACCTTTATTTTTCCATCTATCAATTATTGCAAGAATATATCTTGGGGCTAATTGTTTAACGTCTATATTCTCAGCTTTACAAATATTTTTTATTAATCTTATTTGATCGTCTGTATCAATAATTGTAAAATTTGAATTGAGTTTTGCAGCAGAAGGGTGTTTTCTTAAAAGTTTAGCACATATAGAATGAAATGTTCCAAGCCACGGTAGACCAACAGCAGAGGATCCAAGAGTTTTACTTACTCTTAATTGCATTTCTTTTGCTGCTTTGTTAGTAAAGGTAACAGCAAGAATTTGATTTGGAAAAGCTTTACCTTCTTTAATAATGTTTGCAATTCTCGATGTTAGAACCTTAGTTTTGCCTGAACCTGCTCCCGCCACTATTAATAATGGCCCATCTAGATGCAATACTGCCTCTTTTTGTGCCTTATTTAGGTTTTTTAAATAATCAGAGTTTACCATTTAAAATATTTAATTATAAGTTGTGCCAACTATTATGCCTAAAAATAATTTTTTAGATAAAAAGCTTAAAAAACCATTCTTATCAATAAATAATTCATTAGAAAACTATTTTAATAATTTAAAAAATATAAAATCAAATATCAAAAACTTATTGGTAGATAAGGATAATAAAGTTTTTTTAGCATTTGGAGTCTTATTTATTTTAACTCTGAGCTATTTTTTAATACCTACAATTTATGATAAAGAAACATTGTCACAGAAAATAAAGAATCAAATTTTAAACAAATATCAGATCGATATAAAATTTAATGAAAAATTGAGCTATTCTTTATTACCCAAACCTCATTTCGTATCTAAAAATTCAATAATTAAAATTAATGATAAGGAAATAGGAATAGTAAAAGATCTTAAGATTTATATTTCAATTGATAAATTCTATTCATTAAATGATATAGAAATAAGAGACTTGATATTAAATAAAACTGATTTTGAAATTAATATAGATGAAATTATTTTTTTTGAAAAATTATTAAAAATAGAACCTAGTAAAAATAAAATAATAATAAAAAACAGCAACATTTTTTATAAAAATAAAGATGACGATCTTCTATTTATTAATAAGATTATAAGTAGCAAATTTTTTTATGATTCTAATAATTTAGAAAATGTTTTTACATCAAAAAATAAAATATTTAATATTCCTTTTGATTTTTTAATAAAGAGCAATGATTTTAATAAAGAAATATTTTCAAAATTTAAATCAAAGAAAATTAGGTTAACAATAGAAAATAGTCTAAATTATGAAAATAAATTCCCCAAGGGTGTATTAGATATACTTCTATTAAATAAAGACACATCTCTAAAATATGAGATTAAAAAAGATAGTATTATTTTTGAGTCAGATGAATTAAAAAATAGTTACGAAGGATTAATTGAATTAAAGCCTTTTTATCTAACAGCAAACTTTGATTATGAGGGCATAAGTACAAAAAATCTTCTCACAGATGACTCAATATTTTTTGACTTAATTAAATCTGAAATTTTTGATAACGAGAATTTAAGCACTAATTTTAATATTAAAGTAAAAAAAATAATCAACATTGAAGAGCTTAATAACTTATTCTTAACTCTTAATATTGAGGAAGGTAATTTAATTTTTTCTAATTCAAATATAATGTGGAAAGATGATCTTAAGATTGTCCTTAAAGAAAGTTTATTAAGTTATGATCAAGATGAGATAAATCTAACTGGAAGAATTTCGGTTGATATGATTGATTTGAAAGATTTTTATAGTTCTTTTCAAATTAAAAAAAATAGCAGAAAGAAAATAAAGAATATTGAGTTTGACTTTTACCATAACTTTGATCAAAAAAGTATAAATTTCGATAATGTTAAAATAGATAATATTTCTTCATCAGATATAAATAAATTCATTATAGAATACAATAAAAAGGAAAAAAAATTTTTTAATAAGATTATGTTTAAAAATTTTGTTAATAAATTTTTTGATAATTATAAAGGATGAATCATTTTCTTCGGATTTACAATTTTGTCGTAATCTCTTTCACTAATTAAGCCCGATTTTAAAGCTTCTGTTTTTAAAGTAGTATTATTTTTTAATGCATTCTTAGCAATCTTTGCAGCATTATCATAACCTATATAAGGAGCTAATGCAGTAACAAGCATTAGAGAATTATCTAAATAATTTTTTATTTTTTCTTTATCAGCCTTAAGACCCTTAACACAATACAAAGCAAAATTTTTTGTACTATCAGCAAGTAAATCTATTGATTGTAAAATATTGTGCGCAATTAATGGTTTAAAGACATTTAGCTCAAAATGACCATGTGACCCTGCCATTGTTATACCATTGTGGTTTCCAATTACTTTAACACAAACCATAGTAACAGCTTCTGACTGTGTTGGATTTACTTTCCCTGGCATAATTGAAGAACCAGGTTCGTTAGCTGGTAAAACAAGTTCTCCATAACCAGCTCTAGGACCAGATCCCAAAAATCTAATATCATTAGCAATTTTCATCAAACACACTGCTGTGGTATTTAATGTTCCAGAAAAATTAACTATCTCATCATGAGACGCTAAAGAAGCAAATTTATTTTTTGTAACTTTAAAAGGTAAATTTGTAATTTTTTTGATCTCCTGAATAACTTTTTTATCAAAACCTTTTTTACTATTAATTCCAGTACCAACAGCAGTACCTCCTTGAGCGAGAGAGTAAATTTCATTTAATGCATTTTTAATCCTTAAAATACAGTCCTCTAATTGAGATTGATATCCAGAAAATTCTTGCCCCAGAGACAATGGAGTTGCATCTTGAAGGTGGGTTCTGCCAACTTTAATGATATTTTTAAAATGGGATACTTTTTTTTTCAATTCTTTATTTAACAATTCTATTGAAGGCAACAACTTTTTATTAGTTTCAATTGCTACTGCGATATGCATTGCAGTAGGAAATACATCGTTGGTAGATTGAGATTTATTTACGTGGTCATTTGGATGTACAGGTTTTTTTGTACCTTTTTTCCCTCCTAAAATTTCAATTGCTCTATTTGCTATAACTTCGTTCACATTCATATTTGTTTGAGTCCCCGAACCTGTTTGCCAGACTTTAAGAGGGAAATTTTCATCTAGTTTTCCAACTATTACTTCATCAGCTGCTTTGATTATTGCTTTTGATATACGAGGTATAATTTGTTTTTCTTTTAAATGAACTCTCGCAGCGGCTTTTTTTATCATCGCAATAGATTTAATTAAAACTGGTCTCACTAAAAATTCACCAATATCAAAGTATTTTTTTGACCTTTGAGTAGAAGCGCCCCAGTATTTGTCACTAGGAACTTTTATTGAACCAATACTGTCAAATTCTTTTCTAAATTTCATTGAAATATAATTTCAATTTATATATTAAAAACTAACTAACTAACAGGAGCAAAATGACAAATTTCGATAAAGTAGGTATTTTCATGAAAACTTTTGGACAAGAAGTAAAAGACAAGCCATCATTTGGTAGTGATAAAATCAATAAATTAAGACTTAGTTTAATTGAGGAAGAAATGAATGAACTTAAAGAAGCAATGAAAAATAAAGATTTATTAGAGGTAGCAGATGCTTTGACCGATATACTTTACGTTACCTATGGTGCTGGGCATGCTTTTGGCATTAATTTAGATAAATGTTTTGATGAAGTCCAGAACTCAAATATGAGTAAATTAGATGAAAGTGGAAAACCTATCTATAACGAATTCGGTAAAGTGATGAAAGGACAAAATTACTTTAAGCCTGATTTAAAAAAATTTATAAAATAGTTTTTTTAAGGGGCGTTCTGTTGCCAG
>MDTG01307961.1_pt1 | contig 11642 bp, 15 predicted proteins | sample 811421 | NCBI WGS metagenome assembly MDTG01 (sample SAMN05326645, study PRJNA326480) | marine metagenome | isolation source: seawater | place: Pacific Ocean: South East | collected 2011
CGTTATAGAATCCAAAAGGATAATTACATCTTTTTTATGCTCGGTTAGTCTTTTGGCTTTTTCGATAACCATTTCAGCTACAGCAACGTGTCTGGAAGCCGGTTCATCGAAAGTTGAACTAATTACTTCACCTTTAACTGAACGTTGCATATCAGTTACTTCTTCAGGACGTTCGTCTATAAGCAAAACCATCAAATAGCATTCAGGATGATTTTTAGCTATCGAATCTGCAATGTTTTGTAAAATAATTGTTTTACCTGCTTTTGGTGGGGAAATAATTAGAGATCTTTGCCCCTTTCCAATTGGACTAACCAGATCGATTAATCTTGCAGTTTGATCTGGTTTCTTTTCTGTTTCATTTTTTTCAATTTCCATCTTTAATTGTTCGTTTGGATAAAGTGGAGTTAAATTATCAAAAGCTATTTTGTTTCTTCCTTTTTCTGGATTTTCAAAATTAATTTGGTTTACCTTTAGTAGTGCAAAGTATCTTTCTGCATCTTTGGGAGCTCTTATCTCTCCTTCAACTGAATCTCCGGTTCTAAGACCAAATCTTCTAATTTGACTTGGGCTAACGTAAATATCGTCCGGTCCTGGTAAATAGTTAGATTCTATGGCCCTCAAAAAGCCAAAACCGTCTTGCAAAACTTCAAGTACTCCAGCACCTGTTATTTGTTCATTTTTTTCAGCTAATTTCTTTAATATAGCAAATAAAATTTCTTGCTTTCTAAGCGTGCTAGGATTCTCTATACCTAATTTTTCAGCTTCAGTAATAAGTTCTGACGGGCTTTTTTTCTTGAGTTCTTGTAGGTTCATATTTGATTGTTTTTTTACTAGGTAAGTAGTTTTAATATAGGTTCTTTTATAAGAATTTCAAGCCCTATAATGGCTTAAATATAACAATAAAAACTATAATAATAAGAAGAATCGTAGGTAGCTCATTAATAATTCTATAAAATTTCGATGAATGTCTGTTTTCGCCGGCATTAAACTTTTTTAAACAGTTAAGTAGAAAGAAGTGGTAAACGGTTAATAAAATAACCAAAATCAACTTTATTTGTAACCATAAACTTGAAAGGGTTCCTGGGCCTATTGAATGAAGTAATAGTAAGCCAAAAATCCAAGATAAAATCATGGCTGGATTCATAATGTAAAAAAAAAGTCGTCTTTCCATTATTTTAAATGTTTCTTTTTGTTCTAGGTTATCTTTAGTTTCGGCGTGGTAAACAAATATCCTTGGTAGGTACAATAAGCCAGCCATCCAAGATATAATTGCTATTAGATGCAAAGCTTTAAACAAAAGATAGTAATTCATATTAGATACCTGAGGTTCTTGGGCACTTTTTAAAACTTTTAGAGCAGTGTATCGAAGATGTAAATCTTGATCCATTGCTAGCTTTCAGAATGCTTGTTTTTAATGAGTTTATAAAGTCTTTTTGACAAGTAACAGCTGGGATACGAATATATTTTTTACATCCATTTTCCATTGCAAGTTTTTTATATTCAATATCTAGTTCAACAAGAGTCTCTGAATGTTCAGAAACAAAGGCTATTGGTATTAAAACTATTCGCTTCTTTTTCTTAGATTGTTCTAGAATAACTTTGTCTGTTGCTGGACCTATCCATTTAAGGGGGCCTACTCTGCTTTGATAGCTTAAAATATAATCCAAATTATTTATGCTTAATTTATCTACTAATTTTTCTACACTTTTTTCTACTTGCCATTGATAGGGGTCTCCTTTTTTAATTTTGTTTTCTGGCAATCCATGGGCTGAGAAGACAACTATAGTTTCGTCTAAATTATCCAAAGAAAGATTTTCTTTAATTAAATTTACATGTGATAAGATAAAATTATCTTCAGTTGGATAGCAGCAGATTATTTTTGTATTGATCTTAAAATTGTGCTCATCACATTTTTTAAGCCATTCTTCGATTGACGAACCAGAAGTAGCAGCGGAATATTGTGGATATAAAGGCAATAAAATAACTTGTTCAGGATTAAATTCTTTAACTTTTTTCACAACAGAATCAGCTCTTGGATGCCAGCACCGCATTGCGATAAAGCATTTATAATTATCTTTCTCTGTTTTGAGACTTTCTTCTATTGCTTTTGCTTGCATTTCTGTTTGTTGTAAAATAGGTGAACTACCACCCATTTCTTTATAAATTGCTTTAGCGACAGGAGCTCTTCTTTTTGAAATCAACTTTGCTAATGGATATCTAAAAATCGTAGGCAAGCCTAGAATTGCTGGATCGTTGAATAGATTAAATAAAAATGGTTCAACAGAATCAAGGCTGTCTGGCCCACCTAGATTAAATAATATTATAGCCTTTTTCATTTATAGGAATTCACTCTTTTTATAACTTTTGCTAACACCTCAGGATTTGTTTCTGGAAGTAATCCGTGGCCGAGATTAAATATATATGGAGAGCTTTTAAAATTATCTAAATATTTATCAATTTCAGAAAATATTTTCGTTTCATCTTCAAACAAAATTTTAGGATCCATGCCTCCTTGTAAACAAACATTTTTCAAATTTTCTTTAGCCCAAAGAGGATCTACATCATAATCTATGTTTAAACCATCTGGTTTTACTAAGTCTAAGAATTCTTTATATTTTTTATTAATGCCTTTTGGAAAACAGATAACAGGCAGTCCGATTTTTTTACAAAATTCTACTATTTTTAAATTAGGTTTATAGCAATAACTATCTAATTCTTCGCTTGGTATTAATCCTGCCCATGAATCAAAAATTTGCACTACATCAGCGCCAGCATTTAGTTGGTTCTCTATATGAAAACAAAGATACTCATTTAATTTATCTAGTATTAAATTTTTATCAAAATCACTATTTTTTATTTTATTTAAATTAAGATTTTTTTTATCTTGTCTCAGTCCCATCATATAAACTATCAATGTCCATGGCGCCCCTATAAAGGAAATAAGAGATTTTTCTTTGTTTAATTTTTTTCTAGTTTTTTTTATTGCTTCATAAACTGGACTTAATTTATTAGTAAAATCATTTCTATTATTATTCATAAAATTTTTTAAATTAAATTCTGATAGTTTTGGTCCTTTGCCTTTTATAAACTTAACTTCCTGTCCTAACCCAAAGGGAACCATTAGAATATCTGAAAAAATTATTGCAGCGTCTAAATTAAATCGCTTAATAGGTTGTAGAGTAATTTCAGAGCTAAGATCACTATTTAAACATAATTTAATAAAATCTGGATTTTTAGATCTAATTTCTCTAAATTCAGGAAGATAACGACCTGCTTGTCTCATAAACCATATAGGAAAACAAGATGTATCTCTGTTAATTAAACAATTAGTTATTTTCTTCATTTATATAATTATATTTAAAAAATATTATTTGTAATAGGTTATGTTAGTTAGATATATAAGTATTTATACATAGTTTTACACATTTTATTCTATAAAAAATATGCGAAAAATATAAGTTTATATGGGTTTTAAAATATTATTAACACACTATTAGAACTACCAACATTAATGTTAACACTTAATAAAATGTTCGAGGTTTGTTAATAAATGTTAATATATTTTTTAGGAAGAAAAATTAAAATGTATAACAGGAACTTATAATATAAATATCAACACACTTATGTCCGAAAAATACAATGTATATCTTATATCAGATTCAACTGGCGAGACATTAGATAGGATTTTCTTGTCTTTAAAGTCTCAGTTTGAAAGCTTTGAATATAACAAAAAGGAGTATGTATTTATAAGAACAGAACAGCAAGTAGATAAAATTATAAAAGAATGTGAGAAACTTGAAAATTCTATAATTTTATACACGATTGTTGAAACTAAATTGGCAAAATATCTATCTAATAAAACCGAAGAAAAAAATATTCCGTGCTTTGGAGTTTTGGGTAATTTAATATTAACTTTTTCCAAATTGTTAAATCAAAAAGCATCACACAAACCTAGCGCTCAACATGTTCTTGATGAAGATTATTATAAAAGAATTGAAGCTATTCAATTTACCATGTCCCACGATGATGGAAAAAAAACTGAAGATATTAATCTGTCAGATATTGTACTGTTAGGAGTTAGCAGAACAGGCAAGACACCAACCTCAATATACCTTGCTAACAGAGGCTATAAAACTATGAATATTCCATTAGTTATGAAACAAGAAATACCAGAAGAGATAAAAAATGGAAAAACAAAAACTTGCGTGATTGGTTTATACGCAGACCCGGAAAGATTGTCGGATATAAGAAGGAACAGAGTTAATATTATGAAAGAAAAAAATCTTAGTGATTATACAGATTTAAATTCTATAAAAAAAGAAATTGAAGATTCCAGAGAGCTATTTAAAAAATATAACTGGCCTACAATTGATATCACTAGAAAATCAATAGAAGAAACAGCCGCTTCTATTATAAAAATCTATGATATTAAAAAAAGTAAATGAAGATAATTTTAGCATCCAAAAGTGAAGTAAGAAGAAAAATTCTACAGAAAAACAAAATAGATTGTGAAGTTATTCCTTCCAATATTGATGAAGATCAGTTTAAAGAGTCTTTAATTAATGAAAAAGCTACACCAGAGATTATTTCAAAGAACTTAGCAGAGCTTAAAGCAAATAAGGTAAGCAGAAAAAGACCTGATGAACTTGTTTTAGGAGCTGACAGTGTAATTGATCTAAAAAATGAATTAATTTCAAAACCAAAGAGCAGAGAGGAGGCTCTTAATATACTTTTGAAGTTAAATGGCCAAAAACATCAATTGATTAGTTCCGTGTGTATATCTAAAAATGGATCTATGATCTGGAATTTTACAGACGCTTCTAATCTAACAATGAAGAAACTTAATTTAGACCAAATTAAATCTTATCTAGAAAAAATAAAAGACAAAGAATTATATGCTTATGGTGTTTATCAAATTGAAGCTAATGGAAGGTCTCTATTTTCAGATATAAAAGGAAATGAAGATACAATTATGGGCTTGCCAGTTATACAAATAAAAGAATACTTAAATCAGATGAAATGAAAAAATATTTAGTTATAGGAAATCCGATAGAGCATTCTCTTTCACCTAGGTTACATAATTACTGGATCAAACAATCCAATATACAGGCAATATATGAAAAGAAACTTTTAGAAGAACAAGATTTAAAAAAAATTGTTAATGATATAAAGAGCGATAAAATTTCAGGTATAAACGTTACGGTGCCCTTTAAAAAACCTATTATACCTTTTTTGGATAAATTAAGTGTTGAGGCAAGAAGGACTCAATCTGTAAATACGGTGTCTAAAATTAATAATGAAATATGTGGGCATAATACTGATGTGAGAGGTTTCGACCAATCACTTAACCAGCTAAACTACAAAGCAAAAGGTAAAAAAGCTTTTGTACTTGGTGCCGGAGGCGTTACCTCATCGATTATTTGGGCTTTGGAAAGTTTAGGAATATTAAAAATATTTATAAGCAATAGAACAAAACAAAAAGCTGAAGAAATAAAAAAACTATTTCCCAAAATAGAAATTTTGGATTGGGGAAAAAAGCCAAAAGAATTTGATATGGTTGTGAACACCACAAGCGTTGGTTTGAATGATAATGAAGAAATAGCTATAGATTTTAGTGATTGTAAAGAAAAGCTTTTTTATGATGTGATATACAATCCATCTCAAACTAAATTTCTTTTGAAAGCAGGCAGAGACTCCAGAAATGATACAAAAAATGGATTGGGAATGTTTGTTTATCAAGCAAGAGAATCTTTTAAAATATGGCATGGTTTTGCCCCAGAAATTGATGAAAAAATATATACGATGCTGGGAGAATGATTAAAATAGGAATTACAGGTTCGCTATCATCAGGTAAATCTACGGTAGCTAAACTTATTTCAAAGGGAAGATATCCTGTATTCAATGCAGATAGAATTGTTGCCAACTTATATAAAAGAAGAGATTTTATAAAAAGAATAAAAAGAAAATTTAATATTAAAAATCCAAAAAATATAAAGGAAGAAATAAAAAATTCTATAAAGAAAGATAAAAAAAATATTAGGAAACTGGAGTTAATGATTCATCCTCTGGTTAGAAGGGAAATGAGAGCTCTTATTTTGTCAAAAAAAAATAAAAAATTATTAATTTTTGATATTCCACTTTTAATTGAGAGCAAACTCATGAAGTATTTTGATATTATTGTTTTCGTACATGCCAAAAGAAAACTAAGGCTTAAAAGATATCTTTATAAAAAAGGAAATAAAAAGATATTCACAATTTTAAATAAAAGGCAAATTATGCCTAGTAAAAAAATAAAAATCAGCGATCATGTAATCTATAACAACAGCTCTTTAAAAGTTTTGAAAAAGAATGTTAAATTTTTAGTAAATAAATTATGAAAGAAATTTTTCTAGACACAGAAACAACGGGCCTATCTTTCAAAGATAGTCATAGAATTGTTGAGGTAGCATGTATAGAAACAAATGGATTAGTTCCTACAAACAATATTTTTCATAAGCTGATTAATCCAGAAAGAAATGTTCCAGAAGATGCTGTAAAAATTCATGGATTTACAAGTAATTTTTTGAAGACAAAAGAAAAATTTGAAGAAGTTGCAGAAGCTTTCATAAACTTTATAAAAGACAAAAAAATTATCATTCATAATGCGCCTTTTGATCTTGGCTTTCTTAATCATGAACTTAGATTAATTAAAAAAAATGAAATTAAAAAAGAACAAGTAATTGATAGTTTGGAAATAGCTAGAGGAAAATATCCAGGATCTTCAAATTCTTTAGATGCTCTTTGTAAAAGATTTAATATAGATTTATCCAGAAGAACAAAACATAATGCTTTGCTAGATTGTGAATTATTAAGAGAAGTTTACATTAATCTTTTAGATGCAAAGGAACCAAAACTAGTTTTTTCCAATGATAAAATAGAAAATATTGAAAATAAATATCATAATAGTTCAGTGGTATATTGCAAAAAAGTAATTAAACCTAGCTCCGAAGAATCTATTAGACATAAAGAATTTTTAAAAAAAGAAATTAAAAAAAATTATTATTGAATTACTCTTTGAGAATAAAGTTTTCTAAAATCAACATTTTTATCTATCTTTATTTCTTTGTACCCAGATTTTTCAAATAAAAATATAAACGTTTGTCTAATCTCAGAATAAATCTTTTCTGGGACGTTAATTAATATAATTTCTTCTAACTCTTTTTTATTTGCAGTATTATTTTTAAGCTCGACAAGAGAGGCGTGGGTAATTTTTATGTTTATCTTTTCAAAGTCATTTTTTGTTGGATTTAGCGAAAGAGTTGTTTCAACTTCAATAATTTTTTCTTTAATTTGATTGCTTTTTATATCAATGTTTATTTTATAATTTGATATATCTTTTGCCAGTAAAAAAAAGACTTTTGAATTAGGTATTTCAAATTTGAGATCTTTTATATACTTAGCTAAAATTTTATAGTTCATTTTTATCTTTTTCTTTCTCCTCTTCTACTATTTCTGCTTCAATAATATTATTTTCATTGTTATTTTGTTTTATATGTTTTTTTTTAACTAAGATTTTTATAAGAAACTTTCTTGTAACTGGAAACAATAATAAAAAACCCAAAGTATCCGTGATAAATCCTGGTAAAATTAATAGAACAGCAGCTATAGCTATAGATGCGCCAGAAATCATTTCATAAATCGGAGCTTTGTTTTGATACAAACTTGTCATTCCTGATCTAATGGTGTTTAATCCTTCAATTCTTGCATAATAAACACCGATTATTGCAGTTAAAAAAATCAATAACACAGTATTTATTGCTCCAATTTCTTGTCCAATTTCAATCATCACTATGATTTCCAAAACTGGAATTCCTATAATAACAAGCAATAATGAGTTCATTTGTCTATTACAAAAATATATTATTAATGTATATTTATCAAACAATGAGTAATAATTTTGGATACATCGATATTATTTTACTAGCAATGATTGCTGGATTTATAATTTTGAGATTAAGAAATATACTAGGAAGAAAAACAGGACATCAGGACAGAACATTTGCTGGTTTTGATAAGAAAAAATTTGAAAAAGTTCAAAAAGACTTTAATCGTGTAAAAGAAATTATAAAAACAGAAGATATTAAAGAAACAGGATTAAATGCTTCACAAAAGGAAGAATTTTTAAAAGGCGCAGAAATAGCCTACGAAAGTATTATTACTTCGTTTGCCCAAGGAGATCAAAAAAAACTAAAACCTCTATTAAGCAGAGATATGTCCTCTAGTTTTGAACAAGCAATTACACAAAGAAATAAAGATAATATTAAATCAGAACTAACTTTTATAGGAATGAAAGAGTCTCGACTTGAAAAATTTGAGAAAATTAAGAGTGAATTTTATGCTACAGTAAAATTTGTTTCAGAAATTGTATCTGTAAAGAAAGATAAAAATAATAATATTATTGAAGGAAATCCAGATAAGATAAAGACGGTTACTGATTACTGGAAATTTTCAAAAAATATTTTAAGCAAAAGTCCAAACTGGTATTTGTGTGAAATTGTCAGTAAGTGAAAAAAAAAGAAGATATCTCCAAAATAGATAAAAAGAATTGGGAAGAATATCTTAAAAATCCCAGAGATGTTTTTGACAAAGACAATAATTCAGAAGAATCATCAATAAAAAATTTAAGATTTAAATTTGATTTACATGGATATGGACTTTCGAGCGCTAACGACAAAGTAAAAGAAATTATATTTTCATGTTATCTAAAGAAATACAAAGAAATATTGCTTATTACTGGTAAGGGAATTCATTCTGATACTGAGAAAAATGTTTATGCTTCTACGAATTTAAGCAAGTTAAGGTATTCAATACCGGATTATATCAATTCTGATGAGGAACTATCCAATAAAGTAGCTAAGATATCTAGTGCTGAAAAAAAAGATGGTGGAGATGGAGCTATAATTATAAAGTTAAAAACTATAAGATAAATTTTGATAAATCAGTGTCTTTAACAAGATTTCCTAAATTATTTTGTACATAAGATTTATCTACCACAATCTTTTCACCAGATTTATCAGAGGCATTAAAGCTTATATCATCAAGAACTTTTTCTATAATTGTATGAAGTCTTCTAGCTCCAATGTTTTCAACCGAAGCATTTACTTCTGCAGATAATTTTGCAAGCATATCAATTCCATCTTCAGTGAATTCTAAATCAACATTTTCAGTTTTTAACAAAGCTTTATATTGTTTTATCAAACTGTTATCAGGTTCTTTTAGAATTCTTTTAAAATCGTCTTCGTTCAAAGCACTTAGTTCAACTCTTATTGGTAATCTACCTTGTAGTTCCGGCAATAAGTCAGAGGGTTTTGCTAACTGAAAAGCACCAGAAGCAATAAACAATATATGATCTGTTTTTATAGGACCATGCTTTGTGCTTACTGTAGTTCCTTCTATTAAAGGTAACAAATCTCTCTGTACGCCTTCCCTTGAAACGTCACCGCCCACTCTATCTCCTCGAGCTGAAACTTTATCTATTTCGTCTAAGAATACAATTCCATTTTCTTCTGTATATTTTTTGGCTTCTTTTATAATTTTATCTTCCTCAATCATTTTATCAGATTCTTGAGCAACTAAAATATTGTGAGATTCTTTCACAGACATTTTCTTCTTTTTGCCTTTTTTAGCACCCATAGATTTTCCAAGAATTTCTCCGATATTTACCATACCAACATTAGCTCCGGGCATGCCTGGGATTTCAAAGCTTTGCATATTAGGATTAGAATGACTTACTTCAATCTCTATTTCATTATCATCAAGATCTCCGCTTCTTAATCTTTTTCGAAAACTCTCTCTTGTAGCAACACTAGCTTTGTTACCAACTAAAGCATCCAGTACCTTTTCTTCAGCAGCAAGTTGAGCTTTAGCATTTACTTCTTTTCTCTTTTTTTCTCTCTCCATTGCTATAGCTATTTCAATTAGGTCTCTTATAATTTGTTCAACATCTCTTCCAACATAACCAACTTCTGTAAATCTTGTAGCTTCGACTTTTATGAAAGGGGCTTCAGCTAATTTAGAAAGTCTTCTAGATATCTCAGTTTTGCCAACTCCAGTTGGACCTATCATAAGAATATTCTTTGGTAGAACTTCTTCTCTCATCTCATCGTTTAATGCTTGTCTTCTCCATCTATTTCTTAAGGCAACTGCTACAGCTTTTTTTGCCTCTTTCTGACCAATCACATATCTATCAAGTTCAGAAACAATTTCTCTAGGAGAAAGAGCGCTCACTCTAGATTTTGATTTTTTCTTATTATCTTTAATTAGATTTAAATTTCTTATTTTTTTAGCATCTGACATAACTAAATTTTTTCTATCGTCACATTATTATTTGTAAATACACATATATCAGAAGCAACTTTAATAGATTTTCTTGCTATTTCTTCCGCACTTAAATCAGATGCTATTAATACTTTTGCAGCAGCCAAAGCATAATTACCTCCAGATCCAATTCCTATAATTCCATCTTCTGGTTCCAATACGTCTCCTGTGCCTGAAATGATAAAACTATTTTCCTTGTCAGCTACTGCCATAAGTGCCTCAAGTCTTCTTAAAAATTTGTCACTTCTCCAATCTTTTGCCAATTCAACAGCAGCTCTAGGAAGATTACCAGCATGCTTTTCTAATTTAGCCTCAAGTCTTTCAAATAAAGTTAATGCATCTGCAGTTGAGCCTGCAAATCCAGCAATTACTCCTCTTTTGTCAATTTTTCTAACTTTTTTTGCTTTGCTCTTTAGTACTGTATTGCCAAGACTAACCTGACCATCTCCTGCAACAACAGTTTCTTTGTTTTTTCTAAGTAGCACAATCGTTGTGCCATGCCATTTTTCAGCTGTATTCATGATATTATATGTGGAGATTAATTTTGGATCTTCAATAGCTGGATCAGATTTATTGATAAAATGACCAATTATATATATATCAAAGATAAATTGGCGCAAGTTTATGAAAAGAAAAGCAAAAATTACTAGGAAAACAAAAGAAACCAACATTTCTGTCGCGGTTAATTTAGACGGCAAAGGTAAGTATAAAATTAAAACTGGAATTGGTTTTTTAGACCACATGTTAGAGCAATTATCAAAGCACTCTCTAATAGATCTAGAAGTTAAAGCTAAAGGTGATACGCATATTGATTTGCATCACACGACAGAAGATACAGGTATAGCTATTGGTGAAGCTATTAAGAAAGCTGCTGGTAATCGAAAAGGTATAACAAGATATGCATCAACAATGATACCAATGGACGAAACACTGAGCAGAGTTTCAATCGATGTATCTAATAGACCTTATTTAATTTGGAAAGTAGATCTAGCAGTTGAGAAATTGGGTGAGATGGATACAGAGCTCTTCAAGGAATGGTTCCAAGCATTTTCGCAATCAGCTGGAGTCACATTACACGTAGAAAATATTTATGGCGATAACAGCCACCACAAAGTTGAGTCTTGTTACAAGGGATTAGCTAGATCATTAAAAGATGCTTTAGCGATTGATAAAAGAATTAAGAATTCAATACCTTCGACAAAAGGCTCTATATAAATTTGATGAACGTCACAATTGTTGACTACCAATCGGGCAATATAAGCTCAGTCATTAACTCTTTTACAGAG